>Ga0213826_1000036_pt1 | contig 266377 bp, 248 predicted proteins | sample MC6MC0899MG_FD_180668 | JGI IMG/M metagenome (GOLD analysis project Ga0213826, IMG submission 180668) | Enriched soil aggregate microbial communities from Iowa State University, Ames, United States - MC6-MC0899-MG | ecosystem: Environmental > Terrestrial > Soil > Unclassified | place: USA... | reverse complement strand
GCTCGCGGCCCAACTCGGTTGCCCTGGATACCTTGCTGCGCTACCTGCGGGCGCAATAACCCTGCCTTTTCACCTGCCTGAGGCCTGCTGCCGATGTCGCCGGACCTGACCCATTCCAGCTTTTGCAGCTTGATCTTTTCGGCTTACAACGCGGGGTCTAGAGGTGATGTTGTCATAACGCTGGCATTACTTGCAAAAAGAGCCTCTGCGCGCCCTCCGGCTCCCACGTCGGCAGAGGGCATCCAGCGACCATAAACCTTGGCGATCATGGTCCAGTCTTTGTGACCCATTTGCTGAGCAACCCACATCGGATTTTCGCCAGCGCTGAGCATCATCGAGGCGTATGTGTGTCGGCTCTGGTAAGGGCGCCGCCACCGTACGCCCGCTTTTTTCATTGCGGGAACCCAAATCACTCGGTAGATGTAGCCGGCATGTCGCCATGGTTCGCCAGTGATGGTGTTCAGGAACACATGCTTTCCGGCCAGAAAGGTCAGTTCCTTTTGCTTGAGCAGTGCCTCTCTTGCAGGGCCAAGCAGCTTAACCGTTCTCCTGCTAGATGCGGTTTTGGTCGACTCGGGAACCTTGGCCGCCCTGGTCTTGGCCCGAACTATTCGGATTTCCCCAGCGATCCAATCAATATCCCCCCACTCCAGCGCGATTAGCTCACTAGGACGAAGGCCCGTCCAGAACGCGAACTGCAGCTGAGCCCACGTCTCCCCCCGCGCCGCCCTGAGCAGCGCCTCCTGCTCCTCCCGGGTGAACGGGTCTACGTCATCCTCCTCCTTGATCTCCTCCCGATTCTTGTATGCCCATCCCGAAAGCGGGTTGCTCTCAATGATTTCGTCCTCTACTGCGTCATTGAGCGCCGACCGAAAGCAGGTCTGAACTGTGGTCAGCCTACTGTTCGAAACCTGGTAATCGGACAACTGATCCTTGATTACCTTCTTGTTGAGCTCTCCGAGCGACAGATCCCCAAACATTGGCTTGAGTATCGATCTGATGATTGACCGGTATAGGGCCGTGGTGCTCGATTTGAAGGTCTTCGTTTTCCGCTCCAGCCATTCGTCCAGGTAGACGCCGATATTCTGGTTTGAGCTGGCTCTGGCAAACTGGGCGGCGCGCTTTGATCGCGGGAATGTGGCGACGTAATCGAATGTTCCATTTGATATGGCGTACTCGATTGCCGACTTGTGCTGCTCCGCCTTTTTCAGGTTAGCGGCGGTGGGCTTGAGCTGGACCCGCTCCCGGCACCGGACGCCCTGGTATTGGAATGTGATTTCGATACTACTTGAAGACGCGGGCCTGACGCCTCCCCCATCTCTACCCATGAGTAATACCCCTCAACGTCAATTAGGATTCTTCCGTCTGGCGCCTTGCGCCAAACCATGTGTTTTGGCCATTTGCCGTCGCGGATTTTGGTCCTTATGGCGTCTGGTGTGTACCCAGATTCGCGAGAGAACTGTTCCACGGTCTTGTATCGGACCATGATGGGCCTCCTCAGGCCAAGAAGTGGTGCCCGACCTGCGCCGCGCGGGCGGCTTCCTCGGTGCGGAACATGAGCCGTGTTGTGCTGGTGCTGCCCCAGCTGTTGTATTCGACGTCGACCCACCAGGCGCCGAACTTGCGGTACGGCTCGCCGAGGATCTTCGTGACGTAGCAGTCGATCAGGTTCATGGGCATAGCTCCTGCGGTACGCTGACTGTTTCGCCGCGGGCGTGGTGCACCACAGCACGGGCTGCAGCTTCTGCCCGGGTATCGCCGGGCTGACGGTCGAGAGGGTGACCCGACACGCAGGCCAGCCAGGGCCAGCTGTACCCGCGCTCGATCCACATGGCATGCTTTTGGATCAGGTGCTCGCCGGTTGCGTCGTCGATGGCCTGACCACCGAGCGGCAGTTGCAGTTGGCCGGCGGCTTGCGGGATCGGACCGTCAACCATTTCGACGGCCCAGAGCAACGCCTTGCCGGCCAGGTCGCAGGTTGAAACCTTGATCATGCTGGGCATTGGATTAGCTCCTTCGGCACCTGGACGGTATGGCCGAGCTTGTAGTGGACGAACCCGCGGCAGAAGGCGATCAGTGCGGTAGGTCCGTAGCTCCAGGCCTCTGCGCCCGCTGGCCCGCCGCTGTAGCAGGCGTCCTCGGCCAGTCCGTGGAAGTGATGGGCGCTACCGTGGTGCTTGTCGATCAGCGGGCCGCCCACCGCCCAGTTTTCGTACAGGTCGAAGCGAGCATCGTGCACGATCACCTCGCCGGTGTAGCGGACGAATACCCGCCAAGGCACCCCGTTATAGCCGGGTGGCGCCAACCTAACGTCCAAGCCTTCCGCCTTGCCGACAGCCCAGGCCAGCTGCTCGCCGACCAAGTTGGCCGTCTTCACTTCGACAAGGTCGGTCGTGGTTGGCTGCGATTCGTGATAGCCGGCTAGAAACAGCAGGTAGTCGCTGTGGGTGCGTGGGTCTTCGAAGCCGGTGCTGTCCTTGCGCAGGTCTGCCTCGCCCAGGCCGAGCGGGTTGAGCCTGATGAACACATCGCGTGGGTCGGTGTTGCTGGATCGGTTTTCTGCGGGCATGGGGAGGCCTGTGGGTGCTGGCTTTGGGCCATGAGTTTAGGTAGCGTTGTGGGACAAGCGCAGGGTGACCGTGCGCATTTTTAACGATTAGTTTTTCGGCTCGGCAATATCGCCAAAGGAGGGCAATAGCAAAGTGAATTTCACCGATTTGTTAAATATGAAAGATGGAACTGAGATCTCGAAAAGATCGCTATTTGATTTGATACAGTTCTCCAAAGTGCCCGGATCCGTCCACTGGTCCGGAGAGTCTTCGATAATTAATAATACCCCTCAGCAAGGTATTAACTGGGTAGGTGAAATTCCTGCGCTTGGTGGCGTCTTGGTCAAGGTTCGTTCTGGTAGTTATAAGCATGACGGATGGATCGGTGCAGGGAGGGAGCTATATCGCTACTCGTTGAAAGCGCGCAAGGGTGTTATATCCTTGGCAGAAAAAGCGAATCGTGCTTTGCTCAATCAGCCAGATTTTGGCTATCCAGTACTATTGTATAGTGAGCAGAAAACTAATTGGATATTTGAAGGAGTTTTTGGAGTAAGTGAATGTGCGGACGAGTATGTGGTGCTTGGTCGTCGCGCCCCGGCGTCGGATTTTATCGATAAACCTACCCAAAGCTTTCTGGAAGGTGGGAAGAAATTTGTTACTCACTTGGTGTCTGAACGCAATGCTCAAGTGGTGAAACTGCTGAAGGCAAATGGCTCGTGCTTGTGCGAAATATGCCAAGAAGATTATCAGGAAAAATATGGCATCCCGTACATCGAGGCTCATCATAAGATTCCAGTGTCAAATCTAGCGTCAGAGGCAGCAGTGACGCTGGAAGACCTCGCCCTGTTATGCTCGAATTGCCATTCAGCAGTACATTCCTATATGCGTGGAGGTCTGCAAAATTATGATGAGATAAAGGCAATGATCATGGAGGTACTGACGTCAAGGACTTGATCAGTCTATCGCCTATCCATCGCACAATTGCAACTGGTTTACTGTTGCCCAAAGCTTTGTATCTGTGGGCGGCTGGGCAGTCTAGCGCGCTATTACCGTTCCAAGGTATTGCGGTGTAATTGTCCGGAAATCCTTGGCATCGCTCCCATTCGACTGGTGTGGTTCTGCGTACGCCTCCGGACTCCAGTACATATGCCTCTCGGTCATCGAGAGCGCCTCCCCCTTGAGCCGTGAGAGTAGGATGAAGTGCGAACTTCTCCGGCCGTCCCGGCGGGCTATCCCGGCGAGGGCCTTCTCGCTCAAAAAGTACTTCGAGGGGATCGAACCCTGCTCGAGCACCTGCGACAACGAACACACGGCGGCGTCGTTGGGCCAGGCCGAAATATTGGGCATCCAGAACCCGCCATGCGACTGTTCGCGTGGGTCCATACACACAACCAGCGTCCTTCCATTTGCCCCCTGGCGGTTGGAGTTCTTCGGATTCGCCCACCAGGGCGCCGAGGAAGCAGCCAAACGCGTTGCCTTTGTCTGATAGGACGCCTGGGACGTTTTCCCAGAGACAGGTGGCCTCGGGCTCACCACGCCTTGTTCGAACATGGTCAATTGCATCGAGCAGCTCCACGTATTTGATGGTGAGGGCGCCGCGGGGATCGGCTAGGCCTTCGCGCATGCCGGCCACGCTGAAGGCTTGGCAGGGCGTGCCGCCGACCAGAACTTCGGGCGCCGGGATCTTGCCGGAAAGCACCATGGCAGCCAGGCGGGTCATGTCGCCATGGTTCGGCGTGGCCGGGTAGTGATGGGCCAGCACCGCGCTGGGGAATGGTTCGATCTCGGCGTACCAGGAGGCACGCCAGCCCAGCGGGTGCCAGGCCACGGTGGCAGCTTCAATGCCGCTGCAGACGCTACCGTATGTGATGGCAATTTGGGTATGCTTCGCGCTCGACATTGAACAGAATCCTATCGGATAGTTGTGAATCCAAACCTTGAGCTAATTTGGTTCGGTAGAAGACGGCAGGTCCGTAGTACTGGAGTTTTGGTATGGAATGGTTTGAGCTGAGCACTAAAGAGCTCGGGTATATCAGTTTGATGGGCGTTTCCCGCGCCGAAGACAAACTCCAAATGGCTGGCCCATCTTTTTCCGACATGCCTTGGTATTCGTATGTGGCCTTTGTTTTGGTGTTGCTCGGCATTGGCTGGGTTGTCGTTCGCGTAGTACGAGGTCTTAAATTTAATATTGGTAGCTATTGGAAAGTCTCGTCTCTTTTGTTGCTTGTTATGACCGTCTATGCTGCCTTTTTCGTAACCATGCTTTGGAATGTTCCATTTGCTGATGTTCCCGGTAGACTTAGAGATGGCGAGTTTGGTGATAGTTTTGGTACGTTAAATACGCTTTTCTCTGGGTTGGCGTTTTCAGGTGTTCTTATTAGTTTGCTTTTTCAGCGCAAAGATTTGGCAGAAACCAGAGGGCAGGTAGCTCGACAACAGTTTGAATCACAGTTCTACAATATGCTTGCATTGCAGCACAGCGTAGTATCGGAATTCGATTTGAAAAAAGACGGGGTAGTCTCTAGAACGGGTAGGGATTGCTTTAAATCTTGGTGCAATTATCTCCGTCAAAGTTACGTGGACTCTTCCGGCGAGCTCCGGATTGATGGGGCGTATGCTGAGCTTTGGAAGAGGCATCGAGGCGATTTGAGTTTGTATTATAGAAGCCTCTATTCGGTATTTCGCTACGTTTCCGATTGTGATCATGCTGATAAAACAAAATTTGGCACTATAGCACGCTCATTTTTATCGGATTTTGAGTTGGTGATTCTTTTTTATAACTGCTTGAGTGAACAGGGTTATAACTTTAGGAAATATGCGAAGGAGTTTGCTATATTTAATAATTTAGATCCTATGATGTTGTTGGATCCAAGGCATGTCGCATTGTTGGATTTTCAAGTTTATGGAAAGAATCTAGAGCTGTTGAGTTATTGGACAACTTTTAAATATAAGACCGGGGAAAAATAAAATCAACACCGCCCGGCAGCGCCGGAAGCTCAGGCCCGGCGAACCCTAAAGCCGAATATGCACTCGACGTCGTGGTACTCGCAGCGCTCGTAGGCCTTGTACTTGGCCTGCGAGGGCGTACTGGCGAACACATCGACGATGGTGCGATTGGTGATGTCCCACCAATCCCAGCCACTGACCAGAACCTGGTAGCGCTTCAGCGGAAGCTTCTCGGCCATCTCGCCGTACTGCATCTCCCAGGTGGGGTGACAGTTGCGGATGCGTTTCTTCGGGCAGCTGTCGAGGATGACGCCGATGTAGTGCCCGCGATCTGCCGTGATCACGCCAGGCTCGCCATTGGCGATCACGCGGCGTCCGATCTCTGCTGGCACGCCGTAGTGCTCGCGAACGTAGGAACAGTTGAAGTTGCTCATGGCTTTCTCCATGCATGCGCCGCCCTCCGTGGCCGGATGCGGCATGGTGGCAATTTGGTTTGGGATGGGGTATTACGGGTGACCGGCATGGGGCCGGGTCAAGGAGTGATAATGACTTTGGTGAAAGACAAGCCGTGGCCTACCAGAATGGTTATCGAGATAGGGCGCGGTAAGGGCGTTGAGGTTGAGGCTCGCATAGTGGGCGACATTGACCAGCACTGGACGCCGAAAGCAGTTGAAGTCGTGGCAAATGTGAACTCGGATGACGAGATACTTGGGACGATCAACGGGCCATTCGAAAGCAGGGAAGATGCAGAGATGAGAGCGCTTTTGTACGCTACCGATTGGTTTGATCGGAAGTACCAGGGCTGATCAGGGCCATCTCCGGCAAGTAGATACCGGTATCGTCGGGGTCGTCGCCCAGCATCAAATCCGGCGCGCGCAGCTCGCGGCCAATGCGGAACTGGTCGAGTCGTCGCGCCACAAAATCCGAAACAACAATTTCGTGGCGCGGCGCACTGAGGAAATGGCGGGCCGCTTCAGGCCCTAATTCATGGATGCGGTGGATCAGCAGGGTCATGGCCTCGCCGTTTTCCTCGACCTGGGCCCATTCCATGATTTCGGCCAGAGCCTGGCGGGTGCCCGGGCGGGCTTTCATGCGCAGGTCTTCTTCCTGCAGCCGTGCGGCTTTGGCGCGGCGTTTCTCGTCGCGCTCCTTGGGTGACATCGCCATACGGCACCTCCATGATTCCGCTGGGCGGCATGTGTATGTGCAGCTGGCGGCGACGCTGCTGCGTGAGCTTCTGGATGCGTCTCATGGGTGGCACACCTCAATGGGCGTTTTCTTCGTCGAGCCAGACGGCATAACCACCAGTAGACGCTTGTTTCCTCGGTATACGCCCCAAGGCTGACCAGTGGACCTGGCCATGGCCGCCGCAGACTTCACGGCGGGCACAGGCTGCGACATCGTGGCGATCATGCGCCCGCCAGGTGGTGGAGCGGGGCGAACGGGATGTCGTCGTCGAAGCTTTCGGGGTCCGGCCCATACCCTGCTTGCTGGTTCTGTTGCTGCGGCGCCTTGCGCTGCTGTTGGTACTGCTGGCGCTGCGGCTGCTGTCGTTGCTGCTGATGCTGGCGTTGTTGCTGTTGCTGCTGGCCGCCGCCTTGGTTGTCAGGCCGCCCCCCGAGCAACTGCAGGGTGCCGTTGATGTCGACGTGCACCTCTGTGGCGTAGCGTTTGATCCCGTCTTTCTCCCATTCGCGGGTTTTCAGCTTGCCCTCGATGTAACACTGGGAGCCCTTGCGCAGGTACTCGCCGGCAATCTCAGCGACCTTGCCGAACAGCACCACGCGGTGCCATTCGGTCTTCTCGACCCTCTGGCCGGTCTGCCTGTCGTTCCACGATTCGCTGGTGGCCAGGCTTAGATTCGTGACCGCGTTGCCGTTGGGCAGGTAGCGGACCTCGGGATCCTGGCCGCAGGTGCCGACCAGGATGACTTTGTTGACGCCTCTCATGCTGCTTTGCTCCTCAGCTGTTGCTCGAAGCCGTCGACCAACAGCTTAAATTCCCAAAGGTCCTGCTCGAGCTGTTCGATGTAGTCGTCATCGCGCTTGAACTCACGCCACCAGAGCTGGCGGCCAACTGGCTTGAGCAGGGGGCAGTACATCCCGATGTGCCACCATTTCCGGCCAGTGATCCACATGCAGCCCTGCACCTGGTCGATGACATCACTGGCGTCATTGTCGATGTGGAAGGCGCGTAGCTTGTCCGGCGCCAGAAAGCACTTGTACTCGCTGCCGCCGTCTTCGCCGATAAAGCCGTCCGCGCTGGCGCCGAACGAGCCGTCGTCTGTTTTGACCAAGCCGACCTGCGTGACGATCAGGCCCGTCTGGATTTCGTGCTCCATCCGGGCCTCCGGCTCCAGTTCATGGCCGCGGCGCATCTGCCAGGTCTCGAACCCGCCATCGAGCGGGGCGCCACCAATACGCTCGACCGCCAACTCGAAGGCGTAGGTGAGGGCGGCATTAGAGGGCTCGCCTACCTTCTCTCCTTCTATGGCCCGCTGAACCACTTCGGCCTTTGGCGGAGCCTTGTAGCCGGCCAGATCACGCGCCTTGGCTTCGCTGTGTCCGGCCAGGATGGCGTCGACGTATGTGCGTTGCTGTGAGGTGAGCCCGTTCACTTTGGAGCGGGCGGTGCTGAACATGCTGGCGGTGATCACACCGGCGCGGGCCTGCAGCCACTCTGGCGAGCCCTGAGTGCAATTGACGATGATCATTGGCTTGCTCCTGCTTGTGGGGCTGCGCTGAGCTGCGAGCCGCGAGCGCTAACCGCTACCTTCAAGGCCTCGTAGAGCTCGTCGGCCGTTTTCTTATCAGTGGCCTTTAGGTCCTGGGCGAACTTGACGCCCGCCTGCCAGACCGCCGTGAGCGAGTCTTTGGAGTCAGCGGCGTAGGCCTTCGGGATCCACTCATTCATAAGCTCCCCGAGGCTTTGGGTTTGCTCACTGCCGCCGTTCCCGTCGTTGTCTTCGTTCGTCAGCACGACGTTGAAGATCATCATCGTCAGGTAGCGCCGGGCATAGCTGTAGGTAGAGCCATTGGCGTGCACGCCGGTCTTGTTGACGCTGCCCTTGATGCCGGTCGAGTCGATTGGCAGGTCGACGTGGTAGCGCTTTGTGTGCCCGGCCTCGTGCATGCAGTCGCAGACGGTGCGGATGTGCCCGGCCAGCGGGCTGTCATCGGTACCGAACGAGAGGGAAAAACCGTGCAGCGTGTAGGTTGGGGCGATCTTCTTGTCGATCGACTCAAGCGCAGCATAAGAGCTGTTGGTCTGGCTGTTGTACTTGTCGCGGAACACCGGTCCGATCTCGGCCTGAGCGCGCACCATCGCGGCGTTGAATGCGGCGGAGGCAGAGCGATCAGTGTACCGCTCGTACATCGCCATCATGGTCTGCATCTTCTCAGCGTCGAACGACGGATCGGTCGCAGCCCGCTGCACCATGGTCAGCATGGCGGTGGCTTCGGGGGTGGCCGCAGCTGCGGCGATTTGCCGAGACTCGCGGTGCTCGGCGATAGCTGTGGCGCTCATGGCGTACCTCAGTAGGAAATGGCGATGTTGGGGATCTTGCGCTGGGCAATCAGGGTGATTGCCTGCTTGGCGCATTCCTCGGTCATGCCGCCGGCAACGAAGGCCTCCAATGCGGAGCGGTTGATGCTGGCCCGGTGCGCCTTGTCGCGCTCGCGGGCCTCTTGCTGCCGGAGGATTTCGGCTGCTGCTGCATCGGCGCGGCGACGTTCTTCCTGGCGCGCCTGCTCGGCTGCCTCCTCTTGCCGTCGAGCGGCGTCCTGGCGCTCCTGCTCCATTCGCTGCTCGGCCGCAACGCGGTCGGCCTCGGCCTGAATCCGGGCGCGCTCGGCTTGTTCGGCTTGCAGCTTGAGTTGCAGGCGCTGGTTCTCGGCTTCGCGCTCTTGTGCGGCAGCCTGGTCAAGCAGTTCCTGCTCGCGGCGGGCTGCGGCTTCACGCGCTGCCTGCTGCTCTTGGGCCACACGCTGACGCTCCGCCTCGACTGCGGCCTCCTGTGCCAGCCGGATGCGGTCTTGCTCGGCGCGCTCGTCTGCTTCGCGGCGCAGGCGGGCCAGCTCGGCTTGCTCGGCGTCGTACTTCCGGCGGGCGACCAGGGCGGCCTGCACTGCATTCAGAGAAGCCTCTTTGGTCCGAGCTGCCTCAGCCTCGAATTCCTCCCACTCTTCGCCCAACTGGAACGCGGAGAGCTCGCTGAGGCGCGCCTGCAGCTGCTCGGCATCCAAGGTGCCCAGCTCGGCGGCCAGGTCCTTCATACGGTTGATTGCGTCGTTGTGGCGGTCGATTCGCGCATCCTCTGCCGCCTGCCAGTCGTCCAGAGGCTTTCGAACCTCCTTCTGCCAGGATTCAAGGATGTCCCAAACCCGCTTGCGCTCGGCGTCGATGCGCGCCGGAACCTTCTTCTGTTCCGCAGAGAGTTCCTTTCCCTTGTTTTCGATCGCTGTTTTGGTGCGGGCAACCTCATAGGCCATGGAAGCGATTTCTTTGCGGCCCTTGACGGTCTTGAGGTCTGGCACCACAGCGAGGAACTCATCGATCTCGTCGGCTGCCGCTGCTGCATCGCTGGTCACTTTGCAGCGCGCCGCCAGGACCAGGCGACCCAATACAGAGTTGCTGATGCCGTTCAGGCCCAATTGGCCCATAACGAACTCATCCACCGCCTGGGCGAAGCGCTCATAGGTGACGCCCTGCTTCGGGCGCATCCGACGCTGAAACACTACGTCGCGGCGCGCCATCAGCTCAGCGATGCCGTCGTCGATCCAGGTGGATTCGGCGTCAGCTACTTCGCTCACCGCCGGCGGCATCCGGTTGTCGTACTCAAACTGTGCTGCTCGAAGTGCGCCCATGGTCGCCTCCAGTTACGGTTGGGATGTTCGATAGCGCCGCATGAGGCCTTTCGTCAGGCGCTTCATGATTCGCGGGTATAGGTCAGGGTGGTGAAGCCGGCATGGCAGCTCATAGCGCCCGACGTCGTCTTCGCAGTAATCGCAATCGCAGTGCTTCTTGAGCATTGCCCTCGCCTCAGCAGCGCAGGCGGCGCGCAATGTGAACCAGCGACGACCGCCGCCACGGAAGACGGCAGCAGTCTCGACTGTGACGGCCATGATCGCCTCCAGGTGGTGGGTTACTCGGTGGGTGGGGTAGGGAGGGGCATCCAGTGGGTTGGATCATGCTCGTCGCTGGCATCGCTTTCGACGGCATCCCACTCGCCGCTGGCGTTGAAATAGAAGCCGTAGCAGGCTGCCCACATCCAGCCGTCTGTGCTTGATGAGCGCTCACCGACGATCATGATGTCGTCGGTCATGCGCAGCCATACTGGGGTATCAAGCTCCGGCAGCCTGTCGCTGCACTTGATCCAACCGCTCATGGCTCTTCTCCACGGCGCCGGCGCTCGGTTGCCATTTCCATATCCAAATCATGTCGCTCCTCGCTGATCAGCTCAGCTACGGCACTTTCGATTTGGGCCATGGCCTGCTGCTCGTCAGCGGCGCGGCGAATCATCACGCGCAGCAGCTGAATGGCCGCATCAAGGCGTGTCGGGTACGAATATCTCATCGGCAGCCTGGACGCCTCTGCTTGGCGGCGGAACCGATTGGTTGCCGCCACTGGTGGTCGAGGCGCTCAACAACGGAGACGGTGCAGAGGTTGCATACACCGGCGGAGGTCATCCTAGCGAAGGCGTTACCCCGGGCTTGCCAACCGCTCGGATGATCAACTTCAAGGCTTCCATCAATGGCCAGGAAATGGGGGCAGGACAGGCGTACTCAGGCCCGGCTGACGTCGCTACCTTCAGTTGGCAGGTAGAGATTTTCGGATTCAATACTGTCACGCTTAGCCGCTATGTCGTCCGTCAGTATTTCACCCTGCATGTGCGGCCTGGCGCAGTTGAGGCGCTATGTGAAGTTCGGGCGCTGGAGGACATCAAAATCCGAATCGACAACGGGCCCCAGATGGGTGTCTACGGAGCCTATCCGGATTGGGTTCACTACATCGGTGACAATCGAGGCCCTCTGCTCGCCACTGATCCAGCAGCAGTGTCAGCCCAAAGCAAGGCGGATGCACCGGATGTCTTCGCACTAGTGTGCAGGCACGCGACCAATGGGTTCTGCGCAAGCTGGCTAGACCGGAATTACGAAGCGGGAGACGGTCGCTATGTCAGTCCGACTCTTCCATTTGCACGGAAGAACACCGGCAGTTGGAAGTTCTATCAAGCCGTGATATCCGGCGTTCACACTGCTTTTCTTGCTGGGCAAGGGTACCGGTGGCGAGGTGGCTACGCCTGGGCACCGAACGACATTGCGGTCGGTGATGTGAACTGCGGATTTCAGTACACCAAGGGCGGGAAGCCTTGGCTGGTGTGGGCATTGAATGCCGCCGGTGCAGGGCAGGCGAATCCTGTTCCCTCGGTCGCAGGTAGGACGGTGGCTGGCGCTGTAGTCGGGCCAAGAGGGTTAGACGTTTCGTCCACGGGGTATGCGTTCGGGAACGCTGAGGTGCAGTGATCCAAGTAGAAGAGCCCGCATGGTGCGGGCCCTTGTTTGAGGCGGCAGGGATCAAAAATCACCGTTCGAGACTTTTGGCGTTACAGTCCTTCCGCGCCGACTTGCCCCATGGAGTTAGCGGATTGTGCCAAGGCAGAAATCGCCTGAGGAACCAGCCCCGCTTTTAAAGCAGATCGACCGACGATCTCAGACCCGACCATGCTGAGATGCCAAGGGTCATAATACAGCAGAGTTTCTTGATCATAAGCGGAGCATGTGCCATTTTTGCAAATATGCGAGCGAATATCGAAAGTGGTTACGTTAGGATATTGGCTTGCTATTTCTTTCAGATAGTTATTGACGTCGCTATCCCCGATATCTGCTGTTACAGCCGTGGCGGGGCAGTCCATACCTGGAATGCGAATAGCCTTAGCTGTGCACATTCTGTCCAGCCCGACAAATATGGGGACGTTCAAAGCGATTATCACTTGGTTTCCGTTTCCGGCAAGCTGTGCGATAGCTTGTGAGATTTTTTCTTTTCCGCCCATTTTTGCATAAGTATCCCAATATCCGCCGAGAATAACTGTTTTATAGTTCTTTGATTCTGCGAATGCGCGCTTATTGAAATCGGTGCAAGATTGCATTCTGTCTTGACTAATCAGTCCGGATGCGTCCAGAACCGGGGGGCAAGATGAATGAGATATGTTTCGGAACGAGAAGTGTTGAGACTCACCGATCGCTTTCAAATATCCTACATAATGGGCCGCATTCGAATCACCCCAAATCAAGGTTTCAGGCGGAGCTGACCTATCTCCGTTGACGCAGCGATCAAGTGTCCATTGAGCTGGGTCGTATTTCATCACCTGGCAGTTGAACGGAAAACGGCTGGCAGGCTTGGTGTTGTAATCATGCTTAGATATGAGGACCCTGTACTCATTGCCAGAGGTAGTCGGCCAGTATCCTTTGTTGTTGGCTAGAATATATCCGACCACAATGATTCCAGCACTCGTCGCGACGATTGGGCCTGCCTTGGTGAGAAGCCACATAGGGCTTTTTGGCCGGAACGGCGTTTCAATCAGGTGGTACGTGATCAGGGTGAAGACCACCATCAGGCCTAGGCAAGCCAGTCCGCCAGCCAAGGTTGGTTCCCCGTAGGCGTAGCGATAGAAGGCAAGAACTGGCCAGTGCCATAGGTAGAGCGAGAAGGAGCGCAGTCCGATGTATCGGGCAACCGAGCTGCCGAAAATTTTAGAAAGTGGACTTGATTGGTTGGTGCCGGCGAGAATCAGCAACGCCGCACCTACTGAAGGAATAATCGACCGTAAGCCAGGGAAGCCGTTGTTCTCGTCCAGCAGCGCCACAGAGCCGGCAACCATCGCTAGTCCAGCCACTCCAGCGATACTCGCGACGGATGCTGAAACACGACGGGAGTCCATCCAAAGGAAAAGCAGGGCGCCGACAAGCAACTCGCCGGCCCTGGATGGCAGCATGTAGTAGGCAAAGGACGGGTCGCGAGATAGGGAGTATTCGCTAATTGCAAACGACGCAATCGCTAGTACTACGCCGGTGGCGGCAAGCAGTCGCTTTCCGCCTATCTTCATGGCGATGATCATCAGTGCCGGCCATACCAGGTAGAATTGCTCTTCGACACCGAGCGACCACATATGCAGCAATGGAACAGTGTCGGACGATGCAGCAAAGTAATTGGTATCAAGGAATAGCCAGAAGTACACGTTTGCTGCAGAAAGAGTTGCGCCAATAGCTGATTCAGAGAGGGACTTGACGTCCGCAGGGAGCAGCAAGAATGACCCTGCGATTAGTGTGACTACAGTTACGAATGCTGCCGCTGGCAAAATGCGACGCACTCTACGACCGTAGAAGTCGGAGAACGAGAAATTGTTGCCTTGCCCGTAGATTATCCCGGTGATGAGGTAGCCAGAGATCACAAAGAAGATGTCAACCCCAACGAACCCGCCCGGAAGCCACTGTTTGTTGAAGTGAAAAACAGTAACCGCCAGAACGGCCAAAGCCCGCAACCCGTCTATGTCGGGGCGATAGGCTAGGTGTTTGCCTTGCATTTTGGAATTCCCTTTCATGAGTCCGCTTATTAAGCGGCGGATAATACCTTTTTGCCCGCAATTGCGGGCTTTTTTGTGCCTGGAGAAAACATGGCCAGACTCACCGAAACCCAGGCCGGAGGCGCGAACGTGCTCCGGTTTCTGGACCTGATCGCCTTCTCAGAAGGAACGTCAACAATCAAGGCCAGCGATGATGGTTACAACGTGCTGTACGGCGGTGGCCTGTTCCAAGGCTATGCTGACCACCCGCGGCGCAGGCTGACCTTCCCAGTCAACGGCAAGCCGGTCACCAGCACAGCTGCCGGCCGGTACCAATTGCTTGGGCGTTACTGGGATGCTTACCGGACAAGCCTGCGACTGGCTGGCGGGTTCACGCCGGAGAACCAGGACCGCATTGCCCTACAGCAGATCCGGGAGCGACGGGCGCTTGACGACATCAAGGCCGGCCGCATTCAACAGGCCATCGCCAAGTGCTCGAACATCTGGGCCAGCTTCCCGGGTAACACCTACGGGCAAAATCCGCACCGCCTAGACAAGCTACTGGCCCAGTGGGAGAAGCTCGGCGGGGTGCTGGCGTGAACTGGCTCGGCGCGGTGCCGGCCTGGTGTTGGTGGCTCATTGTCTTGGTACTGGTCGCCGGCGGCCAGCAGTACCGGGTCGTGATTGCCGATGGCGCGGCGGCTGATGCCAGGGCGGAGACTGCCAAGTCCGACAAGGTGCTGGCCGGCTACCGCTTGGAGGTGTCCGAGCGGGACCGGCGCGCCGCCGCCCAGGCCAGAACAGAAGAGCAGCGCCGCCAAGCCGTGGCGGACGAGGAGGGTGAGGATGCACGAAAGAAATTGGAGCTGGCCCAAGGCCGCGCCGCTGCTGCTGAGTCTGCTGCTGGCGGGCTGCGCGGGGAAATCGCCCGACTGCGCGCCGGCCACCGAGCCACCTGCGACACCATTGCTGCCCAGCAGCGCCAGGCAGGAACCTCTGCCGTCGTGGTGCTCGGGGGATTGCTTGAGGAAGCTGACCGAATGGCGGGAGACCTCGCGGCAGCGCTTGAGCGGAGTCGAATAGCGGGCAAATCTTGCGAAAAAATCTACCTGAAGTTGTCTAAGCGATGATTTTATCAGGCCGTTTCATTTGTAAGCGAGTATACCCATTCGGATATTGCATGCCGAGCAATTCCTATCAACAGTTCATGCGTTGGTAGCACGGTCTCAGAAAGTACGGGTACTTCATGAGTGAAGGCTTCATCTCCTATTCTGTGTTCTACTTCAATGAATTGATACTCCCGTTTTGTTTCCAGTGGAATTCCCGGGGAATTTGGGGAGGAATTTGGAGGTTGTGCTCCAGCGTGGGCAAAGCGAGATCTAAGGTTGTAGGTTTGAGATATAAGATCTAATAGAGCTGCTTCGGTGAGCGTTTCTTCAGTTCGCAGGTCTTCGCTTGGCGCTACGGGCGTCTCTGTAAACATATTGCTTTGTGTTATTGAGCGCCAAGTGGACGGCGGTGCGTATGTTGATATAAACTTTATGAAGCGACTTTTGGTTTTTCCTGTTTTTTGAGCTTCGTTGCGTAGTGCTCTGTATGCGGCTAGTAATTCTTTTCCGATTTCATCGTTCTTAAAGTGTTCTTTCCATTCTTTTTCTTTGCTTTTGTCAAACTCAGCGTTAGGGATGGCGGTTTGAGCTATTGCCTCGATCGCGGCAACGGCTAGAAAGTATGCGAGCCCGTAGTCGTCTCTCTTGCTCAGCAGTGATAGATGGCAAAGGCGTATGCTTTGCATGATAATCACGTACTCGCTGTGTGGTATGGAATGCAGCTTTTCAAAAAGCCGCGCTACCGATGACCTATGCTCTGCGAGTTTGGTGCTGCTTATCAAGGGGCTGATTGCCCCAGATCCTGCATACCTTATAGGGTGCATCATAGCCAGTTCAATGGCTGCATCCGGTGAAACCGGCCTATTGCACAGGTGGCTATCTCTAGTTGATTTGCAGGCTCGTCCAGTTACGAATGTAATAACAGCTGCTATGCCAATTCCGAATAGATTTGCGTTGGATATTCCAACCCAGTGTGGGTTGTTTATTTCACTAATATACGCTGCGTTCCCGCAGGGCAGCTCTTTGCGGATTGAAGGGTTTATTCGAAAATCCCGAAATTCCCATGGCTCACTGATTAAGAAATCTGTTAGCAAGAAGGAAGTGCTAGGGCCAATTTCTAGGGGGTCGGTGATAGGCTCTTGAGGTCGCAGTGACTCGATGCTCTCGTCAAATAGCACATGATCTTGAGTGGAAAGGCGAGGCGGCATAATTTCTCCTGTTGGCTTTCAAGTGGTAGTACTAGTTTTGTATATTCTCTTATTGTCCAAGGCGATCATACAATTTCCAAGCGGTGCGATCATTCCATTCCATGTTCATCTCCATCTCCACTATCCGGAGCTTTATATACGTCATCTCTTCCCAGCAGCTACGCCCGTGGGCTGGCCGATGGGGCGGTTGTATGTCAGGTTTAATAAATGTAGCTTGATATACTAATCTGTCTATCGTGTCGGAGCAGGGCGGTGAATAAGCCTACATTCATAGGAATTGTCGAGGCCGGCGAGCCGCTGATTCAGCAGGCTATCGACGCCATGCGTGAGTATCACCAAGCTCAAGATAGCGGTGCGCCGGCAGAAGAGATCGAGCGTCTGCGCCTGCTCGCCGAATCATTGTTCCAAGCGGTATCCGACTACCAGCTTCGCGCTGTGGCCAGGGCTCGCGGCAAGGAATTGCCGCCGCTTCACTGATCCGCTGATCGGCAATTGCCCTCGGCCGGGGTCGTCTATACGATACTGTATATTTGTACAGTTTTGGTGCACCATGTATTTCCTCCTCGTTCGCCGCCGGATGAATGGCGTGGCCATCCCTGCCGATCACCTCAGGAAGGTTCAGCCGCTCCGGGCCGACGTCCACATAGGCGACCACCATAGTGAACCGCTGGGGCGGGTATCGACCCAGGCATGGGTGTTCAACCCAACGCCCGGGCCCGATATCATCCCGCGCCTGCACGACGCCAGGGTCAACGGGATGGCCCAGCTCGGCATCAACATCAACGGGCTTGAGGAAGTCGACGGCGTTCTGTACGCACAGTCTTGGTGGTGCAGGGCAGAATGATGGCGGGAATACCACAGGCCTGGGTGGCGGAACTGAATGACCATACTGCCCTGGTAACTGACCCTGATGGGCGAGCGGCTGTGCTCAGTGAAATGGCCTATGCCGCGCGCCGGCGCCGGGACATCGACGATGACACTCTGGTCGACATGCTCGAGCTTGCCGAGGCGGCCAGGATGTGGGCGCTGATGGAGCACGAGGAAGCCTGGGCGCTTGGCTTGTTTGGCGACTATCTGCAGGATCACCCAGGTGGTGCGCAGGTGATACAGGGTAGCGGCAAGCCCATCACCTGTGAGTAGCGATATAAAGGAAGGGAAATGGTCGGCAGAACGCCGGTGGCTGGAATAGCTGCGTTGTCATAAAGCTGGCATTATCGAGCCATTCAGGCCCCAATAGGACCTAAAGGATGGCTTTCCGAAACGATGCAGCCCCTGTGGTTAAAGGGCTGCAAATTAGCCACGCAAGCTTTTGCAACTGGATCCGCTACAAGCACCTGGTGCTGATCGACACCCTGGCGCGCACCCGCAACATGCACGCAACCGCCACGCGCATGAACCTCAGCCAGCCGGCCCTGAGCAAGATGCTGCGCGATCTCGAAGAGCAGTTCGGCTTTGCCCTGTTCGAGCGCTTGCCACGCAGCATGCCGCCCACTGAGCTGGGTGAATACGTGGTGCGTTATGCCCAGGGTGCGTTGGCCGAGTCGCAGCAATTCGTCGACCAGGTCAACCGCCTGCGCAACGGCGGGCACGGTTTTATCCGCGTCGGTGGCATCTTTGCCGCGACTGCACTGGTACTGCCCCAGGCCATCGCCGCGATCAAGGCACGCAGCCCGCTGCTGTCGATCGAAGTGGTGGAGCATTCCAGTGATCACCTGCTGACCATGCTGGAGCAGAACAAGCTCGACATCATGATTGGCCGCTTCACCGAAGAGCGCTTCAGCCAGCTGTTCGACTTCCAGCCCCTCGAACCCGAACCGTTCAGCCTGGTGGTCAACAGCGAGCACCCGCTCAACCAGCTGGAAAGCCCGCCACTGTCGGCGCTGGGCGACTGGCCGTGGGTGCTGTACCCGGTGGGCACGCCGATCCGCAACCGCCTGGAACAGGCGTTCCGGGTGGCCGGTATTGCCACGCCCGTCGACAGCGTCGAGACCATCTCCATGCCGATGTTCCTGCAGCTGCTGCAATCGGCGCCGATGATTGCCATGTTGCCGCGTTCGATGGTTGCCGCGCAGCTGGCCAGCGGGCAGTTCAAGGAGCTGCGCAGCCCCTTGCATGTACCCGCGCTGGAGTATGGCGTGGTCACCCGCAAGGATGAACCGCTGAGCGCGTCGGCCCGGGCGTTTGTCGAGATTTTGCTGGAAGGCGCCAAACAGCGACAGAAGGAAGTTACGTCTGCAACTGCCTTGGACAAGACCTGATGGTTCACGGGGTCCCTGTGGGAGCGGGTTTACCTGCGAAGCAGTCGACGCGGTGCATGGCACCGGCTGCGCCGGTGTTCGCGGGTGAACCCGCTCCCACAGGATATGTGCTGGCTTGAGCACTTGGGCAGTCTATTAGGCGATCAAGGATCACCGCCCAATCACAACTTCCGATAACCACTGGTTATCAATTGATCGGATCATCTCATTGGGAATGCTGCGCAAGGCTTCTTACAGTGGCAACAGCCATAACAAGAAGCCCGCCGCACCGCCCTGAGAGGTCCCATGCAACTGATTGCCAAGTCCGGTGACCTTGCCGTCATCCGCCTCAACCCGCTGGACAACGTGCTTATCGCCCGCCAGGCCTTGCCGCAAGGCCTGCACCTGGATGCCGAGGCGATTACCGTGCGCCAGCCGATTCCTTCAGGCCACAAGCTCGCGACCGAACGCGTGGAGCAGGGCCAGCCGCTGCGCCGTTACGGGCAAATCATCGGTTTTGCCTCGCAGGCCATCAATGCCGGCGATCACGTGCATGTGCACAACGTACAAATGGGGGATTTTGCCCGTGACTATGCGTTTGGTGTCGACACTCGCAGCCAGCCTGGCAGCGAAGCGCAGTTCCAGGGCATCGTGCGCGCCGATGGGCGGGTTGCCACCCGTAATTACATCGGCATTCTCACCTCGGTGAACTGCTCGGCGACCGTCGCCAGGGCGGTGGCCGACCATTTCCGCCGTGACATCCACCCTGAGGCACTTGCCGACTACCCGAATATCGACGGCGTGGTCGCCCTGACCCACGGTGCTGGCTGCGCAGTAGACCCCAGCGGCGAAGCCCTTGGCTTGCTGCGCCGCACCCTTGCCGGGTACGCCGTGCACCCCAACTTTGCTGCCGTACTGATCATTGGCCTGGGCTGCGAAACCAACCAGATCGAAAGCCTGCTGGAAACCCAGGGCCTGCAAGCCAGTGCGCAGCTGCGGGCCTTCACCATCCAGGGCATCGGCGGTACGTCGAAAACCATTGCTGCCGGCATCGAGCAGGTCAAGAGCCTGCTGGCCGAGGCCAACCACGTCCAGCGCCAACCGGTCAGCGCACGGCATCTGGTGGTCGGCCTGCAATGTGGCGGCTCCGATGGCTACTCCGGCATCACCGCCAACCCGGCACTGGGCAACGCCGTGGACCGCCTGGTGGCGGCCGGTGGTACCGCAATTCTGTCCGAGACCCCGGAAATCTACGGCGCCGAGCATTTGCTGACCCGCCGCGCGGTCAGCCGTGAGGTGGGCGAAAAGCTGGTGGCGCGCATCCGCTGGTGGGAAGACTACTGCCAGCGCATGAACGCCGAGCTGAACAACAACCCTTCGGCCGGCAACAAGGCCGGGGGCCTGACCACCATCCTCGAGAAGTCCCTGGGCGCAGTGGCCAAGGCGGGTTCCAGCAACCTGGTCGATGTGTACCAGTACGCCGAGACCGTGCGTGCCCGGGGCCTGGTGTTCATGGACACCCCTGGTTACGACCCGGTCTCGGCCACTGGCCAGGTGGCTGGCGGGGCCAACCTGATCGCCTTCACCACCGGGCGTGGTTCGGCTTACGGCTGTGCCCCGGCACCGTCGATCAAGCTGGCCACCAACAACCGGGTGTTCGAACACCAGGAAGAGGACATGGACGTCAATTGCGGCGGTATTGCCGATGGCTCCACCAGCATCGAGGAGCGTGGCGCGTTCATCTTCGAGCAGATGCTGCGCATTGCTTCCGGGGAACGCAGCAAAAGCGAACAGCACGGATATGGGCAGAACGAGTTCGTGCCCTGGCAGATCGGCGCCGTGACCTGATTGACCGCTCCCGTCCCGCTTACGAGATAACAACAATGACTCAACCCACACACCACAACGTGCAAGCGCTCACCACCTTTGTCGAGCAACTGTTCGAAAAAGCCGGTGCCGATACCGAAGTCGCCCAGGTGGTGACCCGGGTTCTGCTCGAAGGTGAACTGCTCGGGCACCGTACCCACGGCCTGAACCTGGTCAGCCGCTACATCGGTGGCATGCAGGAAGGCAAGGTCAAGGCCCGCGCACAGGCACTGGAACAGGTGTCGGACAGTGGCATCGCCAGCGTGTTCGATGGCCATTACCTGTTGGGGCCTTACTGCGTCAGCCGTGCCCTGGACTGCGCGGCAAAAGGTGCGACTGCGCAGGGCATCGGCATTGCGGTGGTGCGCCGTGCTTCGCACATTGGCTGCCTGGCCGCCTATCTCAAGCCCTTTACCGACCAGGGCCTGGTGGCCATGGTTTATTCATCGGACCCCTCCGTGGGGCTTGTCTGCGCCCACGGTGGCATCGACCCGATCTACACCCCCAACCCGATTGCTGCCGGTATCCCGACCCAGGGCGAGCCGATCCTGCTGGACGTGAGCATGTCGACCGTTACCCTTGGGCTGGTTGGCCAGTGCCGCGATGCCGGCAGCCGCCTGCCGCACCCGGTACTGGTGAGCAATGACGGGCAGCTGAGCGACGACCCGGTCGATTTCTTTACCCGCCCGCAAGGCAGCATCCTGCCCCTCGGCGGCCAGGGCTTTGGCCACAAAGGCTTTGCCCTGGCGCTGCTGGTCGAAGCCCTGACGTCCGGCCTGGCCGGCCATGGGCGAAAGGATGCCCCTGAGCAGTGGGGCGCCTCGGCCACTGCCGTGGTCATCGACCCGCGCTTCTTCGGTGGCTTGGAAGCGTTCACCGATGAAACCAGCTTCCTGGGCCGACTGGTACTCGCCAGCCGCCCGCTCGACCCTGCGCGCCCGGTGCGCTTGCCTGGGCAGGCTGGCCTTGCCCTGCGCCGCCAGGCCCTGCAGCAGGGCGTGAGCCTCTCGCCACAGCTGCTGGCTGACCTTGATCGCCTGGCCGGCCAATTGCAACTGCCGGCACTTTCCCAATGATGCACAGTAAGGGTACACAGATGACTGACCGATCGAACGCCAATCAACCGCTGCCGCTGAGCCAGGATGCCAGTGTGTTCGACAGCGGCAGCTGGGTAGGGCGGGTGTGGCTGGCGGACCAGGGGCCGGCGGTGGTGCTGGTGAAAGCCGGCGCGGTCTACGACATCAGCACCCACGTGGCGACTGTCTCGGCCCTGCTGGAAGTGGCCGACCCGGTGGCCTACCTGCGCGCCTTGCCGCTGGCCGAACCGCTGGTGGCGCTATCGGTGTTGCTGGACAACAGCGACCCCACCCAGCGCGACCCGAGTCAGCCATGGCTGCTGGCGCCTGTCGACTTGCAGGCGGTGAAGGCCGCTGGCGTAACCTTCGCCACCAGCCTGCTGGAACGTGTGGTGGAAGAGCAGGCCAAGGGCGACCCGGCCAAGGCCGATGCCATCCGTGACACCTTGGCCAGCCGCATCGGCGCCGACCTGTCGCAGATCGTGCCAGGCTCGGCCCAGGCCGAAGCGCTGCGAAAGGTGCTGGTGGAGCAGGGCCTGTGGTCGCAATACCTGGAAGTGGGCATTGGCCCTGATGCCGAAGTGTTTACCAAGGCCCAGCCGCTGTCGGCAGTTGGCCACGGTGCCGATATCGGCATCCACCCCAAGTCCAGCTGGAACAACCCTGAGCCGGAAGTGGTGCTGGCAGTATCCAGCGATGGCAGCATCAAGGGCGCCATGCTCGGCAACGACGTCAACCTGCGCGACTTCGAAGGCCGTAGCGCCTTGCTGCTGTCCAAGGCCAAGGACAACAATGCCTCCACCGCGCTGGGCCCGCTGCTGCGGCTGTTTGACGAAAGCTTCGGCCTTGACGATGTGCGCAACGCCGAAGTGGACCTGCGGGTTGAGGGGGAGGACGGTTTTATACTTTCTGGCCGCAGTTCCATGCGCCAGATCAGCCGCGACCCGCAAGACCTGGTGCAGCAAACCCTCAACGAAAACCATCAGTACCCCGACGGCATGGTGCTCTTCCTCGGTACCCTGTTCGCCCCCAAGCAGGACCGTGACCAGCCGGGCAATGGCTTTACCCACAAGCCGGGCGATGTTGTGACCATCAGCAACCCGCAACTGGGTACCCTGTGCAACCGCGTGACCACCAGCGACCAAGCACCGCAGTGGGCGTTTGGCCTGCGCGCGTTGATCGACAACCTCGGCCGGCGTGGCCTGCTGGAGGTTGCAGCTACCGCACGCCAGCCTTGAGCGGCACGCTGCGCAAGGGAGGGGCGCAGGAACATCGATGGATCGCCAAAGCGCTGACAGCGCGGCAACAATAATAATAAAGGTCGACACATGAACCCTATGAAGAAGTACCAGCGCATCACCGTTGTGTTCCTGCTGCTGATCGGCATCGTCAACTACCTGGACCGTAGTGCGCTGTCGATCGCCAACACCTCCATCCAGAAAGACATGATGATCAGCCCGTCGCAGATGGGCATCCTGTTGTCGGCGTTTTCCATTGCCTACGCCTTTGCCCAGTTGCCAATGGGCATGATCATCGACCGCCTGGGCAGCAAGGTCGCGCTCGGCGCCTCGCTGCTGGGCTGGTCGGTGGCCCAGGCGGCGTTTGGCATGGTCAACAGCTTTGCCGGGTTCATGGGCCTGCGGGTGCTGCTGGGGATTGGCGAGGCGCCCATGTTCCCGTCGGCGGCCAAGGCCCTGTCGGAGTGGTTCGATGCCAATGAGCGCGGCACGCCGACCGGCGTGGTCTGGTCGTCGACCTGCCTTGGCCCGTGCCTGGCGCCGCCCTTGCTGACGCTGTTCATGGTCAACTTCGGCTGGCGCGGCATGTTCATCATTACCGGCGTGATCGGCGTGGTGCTGGCGGTGTGCTGGCTGACGTTCTACAAGAGCAAGGCGCGTTACCTGGCGGAACTGGAGGCCGAAGGCAAGCCGCTGCCAGCGGAACACAAGGCGCCTGTGGCCCCGGTGCAAACGCCGAAGGCTTCGTACTTCGCCGGCTGGCTGGACCTGTTCAAGCACCGCAGCACCTGGGGTGCCGTGCTGGGTTTCATGGGTGTGATCTATATGCTGTGGCTGCACCTGACCTGGTTGCCGGGCTACTTCGAGCGTGAACACGGCCTGGACCTGTACAAGACCGCCTGGGTCGTGTCGCTGGCCTACGGCTTTGGTGCGGCGGGTACAATCGTTGCCGGGCGCTTCTGCGACCGGCTGGTGAAGGGTGGCATGACTGTGCTGGGCAGCCGCAAGTTCAGCGTCATCACCGGCCTGGTGCTGGCGGCGCTGTTCACCTTGCCGCTGTCGTTCGTCACCGGCCTGACAGGCTGCGTCATCCTGCTGTGCCTGGCACTGTTCAGCATCAACATGGCCAGTGCCACTGCCTGGATGATCGTCAATACCATCGTTGACAGCCCGCGCGTGGCCTCGTTTGGTTCGATCCAGAACTTCGGCGGCTACATTGCCGGCTCCGTGGCGCCGATCGCTACTGGCTTCAGCATCCAGTACTCGGGCTCGTTCACTACGGCGTTCATGATCAGTGCGGTGGTGGCGTTGTGCTCGGCGGTGGCGTACTTCCTGTTGCTGCAGGCGCCGATTGGCAGTGCCAAGGACGAAGCAGGGGAGATGACTGGAGCGACTGAACAGGCATAAATCCTGGGGGCGCTTTGCGCCCCAAGCGGATCGTTGATCGTGACGCGACCCACGGCTCTTGTCAGGCATGGTTATCTGTATGTATAAACAGTGCCTGTTACCGCAACCTGACCTCCGCCAGTGATCGCCCATTCCGTCGACGACCCGTTCTACTACCTGCATAACTTCCGCCAGGTAGTGCTGTGGGTCGAACAGCGCTACCAGGACCTGCTCGATGACCAGGAACTGGCCTTCATCCGTGCCTTCAATCAACTGCAAGCGCCAACTCAGGCCTTGATGGTGCGCATGGTCATGCGCAAAGGCGAGCTGTTTCGCAGCGACCGGCTCGACTACGCCGAAATCGGCGATACGGCGCTGGCGCTGCAGCCTTTGCAGAAACTCGGCTGGGTGCGGGAACCCGAGCAACTGGGCCTGGAACAGCTGTTCGCCTTGCTGCGCAAAGACGAACTGGCCCGCTGCTTCGCCCTGCAACTGAGCCGCCCGCGTGCCACCAAGCATGAGCTGTTGGCACAGCTGCAACCGCTGGGGCTGGTGGCCCGGTCACTGGCCGAATGGTTTCCCGACAGCGAGGTGCGCATCCTCCAGTGGTGCCTGCAACCTTTGTGCGACCGCATGCGCCTGTTGTTCTTCGGCAACCTGTACCAGGACTGGTCAGAGTTCGTCCTCGCCGACCTCGGTGTGCTGCGTTACGAGCAGGTGCCATTCAGCACGGGCTCGCGAGCCCTGCAGCAACGTGCCGAAGTCGACCTGGCCATGGCCTTGCACCAGTGCGCCGAGCGGCTGGAGCAGGGCGACGAACCCGTGTCGATTCTGGGTACCCTGCAGGGCCTGCACAGTGACAACCCGTGGCTGGCCCGCCGCCATGCGCGCCTGCAGTTCGCCCTGGGCCAGCAATGCGAGCGCCTGGGGGAGTGGGACCAGGCCATGGCAGTGTACGGCCAGTGCAGCCATGCCCAGGCACGCATTCGCCAGGTGCGGGTGCTTGAGCGCACTGAGCAGTGGCCCAAGGCCCATGCGCTGGCACTACAGCTCGCGGCGGCACCGGCTAACGCGCTGGAAGTGCAGGCACTGGAACGGATGCTGCCACGCCTGGCGCGCAAGCTCGGCGGCCCGCCACAGCGACGCCAGCGTGCCACACCGCTGGAGCTGATCGAGCTCGAGCTGCCCCGCGAGTACGCTGCGTTGGGTGTGGAGGAAGCTGTGCGTCAACACCTGGCGCAAGAGGGGGGGCAGGCGCATTACGTGGAGAACACCCTCTTCAACAGCCTGTTTGGCCTGTTGTGCTGGGAGGCCATCTTCGCCCCTGTGCCTGGCGCATTCTTCAACCCGTTCCAGGCCGCGCCACAGGACCTGCACGACAGTGACTTCCAGCAGCGGCGCAGTGCGCTATTCGATCTTTGCCTGGGGCGGCTCGACGATGGCAGCCATCGTCAGGCGATTCTCGAGTGCTATAAGGGCAAGCAAGGCCTGCAGTCGCCGTTCGTGTTCTGGTCCATGCTCAGCGAGGAACTGCTGGAACAGGCCTTGGCTTGCTTGCCGGCTGCCCAGCTGAAACAGTGCTTCCTGCGCTTGTTGCAGGACATTCGCAGCAACCGCGCCGGCATGCCCGACCTGATCCAGTTCTGGCCCGAGCAGGGCCGTTACCGCATGGTCGAGGTCAAGGGGCCCGGTGACCGTTTGCAGGACAACCAGCTGCGCTGGCTGGAGTTCTGCAGGCAACACGGCCTGCCCGTTGCGGTGTGCCATGTGCGCTGGAGCGAAACGCCTTGAGCTACAGCGTGGCGGTGCGTGCCTTGTGCGAGTTCAGCGCCAAGGTCGGTGACCTGGACCTGCGCTTTACGCCGTCGCCCACCGCCCAGGAGGGCATCGAAGGGCACCAGCGGGTAGTGGCACGGCGTGCTGCGGGCTACGAGTCGGAAATCACCCTTGAAGGCCAGTTCGAAACCCTCAAGGTGCGAGGCCGCGCCGATGGTTATGATCCTGGCAGCAATCGCCTGGAAGAGATCAAGACGCACCGTGGCGATCTGGCGCGTCAGCCGGCCAATCACCGCCAGTTGCACTGGGCCCAGGCCAAGGTCTATGGCTGGTTGATGTGCCAGGCACGGCAATTGCCAGCCATCGAGGTGGCGCTGGTGTACCTGGACGTGGACAGCGATGACCAGACGCTGTTCAGTGAGCACTACACGGCTGCTGAATTGCGGGCCTTCTTCGAAACCCAGTGCCAGCGCTTTCTGGGCTGGGCCCAATTCCAGCAACGGCGTCTGGCCGAGCGTGACCAAGGGCTTCAGGCGCTGGGTTTCCCCTATCCACAGTTCCGCCAGGGCCAACGGCAGCTGGCCGAAACCTTGTACAAGGCGGTAAGTACCGGGCGTTGCCTGATGGCCCAGGCCAGCACCGGCATTGGCAAGACCCTCGGTACCTTGTTCCCGCTGCTGAAAGCCATGGTGCCGCAGCAGCTGGACAAGCTGTTCTTCCTCACTGCCAAGACCCCGGGCCGGGCGCTGGCCCTCGATGCCATGAGCCAGATCACCGATGCCACGCCACAGCCTGCCTTGCGCACCCTGGAGTTGATCGCCCGCGACAAGGCCTGTGAGTACCCGGACAAGGCCTGTCATGGTGAATCCTGCCCACTGGCCGCAGGCTTCTACGACCGTTTGCCGGCAGCGCGTGAGGCTGCGGCAGCACTGCCTTTGCTTGACCGTGCCAACCTGCGCGAAGTGGCCTTGGCGCATCAGGTTTGCCCGTATTACCTGGGGCAGGAGATGGCACGCTGGGTCGACGTGCTGGTCGCTGACTACAACTACTACTTCGATGCGCATGCCTTGCTGTTCGGCCTCACTCAGCTCAACCAGTGGCGCGTGGCAGTACTGGTGGACGAAGCGCATAATCTTGTCGAGCGTGGGCGCAGCATGTACAGCGCCACCCTTGACCAAGGGCAGCTGCTGGCCCTGCGTCAGAGCAAACCGCCTGGGCTGGTCAGTGCGCTGGACCGCCTTAACCGGCAGTGGAACGCCCTCTATAAAGAACAGCGCGCGCCTTATCAAGCCAGCGAGTCGCTGCCAGACGGCCTGCTGCGCGCCCTGCAGCAATGCATCGGGCTGATTCAGGAGCAGATCAACCAGACGCCTGCGCAAATGGACCCGCAGGTGTTGCAGTTCTTCTTCCAGGCCTTGCAGTTCAGCCGGGTTGCCGAGTTGTTCGATGAGCACTTTCTGTTCGACATCAGCCAGCGTCAGGCCCCGCGCAAGCGTCGGCTGGCTACCCTGTGCCTGCGCAATGTCACCCCGGCACGCCTGTTGGCCCCGCGCATGCAGGCGGCGCGCAGCGTGACACTGTTTTCCGCCACGTTGAGCCCGCGGCATTTCTACAGCGACTTGCTGGGCATGCCGGCCAATACCGCGTGGCTGGAAGTGGCCGCGCCGTTTCGCGCAGAGCAGCTGGAGGTACGGATTGCTAGCCAGGTGTCCACCCGTTACCAGCAGCGCCACGCCTCCCTGGCGCCGATCGTCGAGCTGATTGCCCAACAGTACGAGCGCATGCCGGGCAACTACCTGGCGTTCTTCAGCAGCTTCGAATACTTGCAGCAAGTGGCCGGTCTGCTGGCCGAGCGGCATGGGCAGATTCCCCTGTGGGCCCAGGAACCGGGGATGGACGAGGCGGCCCGCCAAGGGTTTCTTGACCGCTTTGTCGCCGATGGCAAAGGCGTGGGCTTCGCCGTATTGGGCGGTGCGTTCGGCGAAGGCGTGGATTTACCAGGTACCCGGTTGATCGGCGCCTTTGTCGCCACCTTGGGTTTACCGCAGGTCAACCCGGTCAACGAACAGTTCAAACAGCGGCTGGGGCAGCAGTTTGGGGCGGGCTTCGATTACGCCTACCTGTACCCTGGAGTGCGCAAGGTGATCCAGGCGGCGGGCCGGGTTATCCGTGGTGACCAGGATCGGGGCGTGCTGGTATTGATAGACGAACGCTTTGCCGAACCCCGCGTGCAGCAGATGTTTCCGACATGGTGGCCGGCAGCCATCCTCTAGCAATCCCTGTCTCGCGCTGCCACAAATGAACGCGTCAGCCGGGCATGCCGTCTGTCTGGGCTACAGCAGGAACGATGGGTTGCACTTGCCATGGGCGATCCTCGGTTCGTTCGGTAGGCTTCAATTGGGGTAAGATTACGAACCGTGCCAGTTGCAAAGCTCTTGAATATCAAGGTGATGGCACCGTTCAGGGTCCTGATGGCATGCGCGCTTGCCGGTCATTGGGACTTGTTCGCAGGTCGTTTTGACTCGCTTGAGCGTTTGCCGGTTCGCTGCCGGCGACCGCTTCGCTACAGGATTCACCTTTTGTCCGATCTCTCGAAAAATCCGCTGCTGCAGTACATGGCCCGTCTGGCCCCATCCAGCCAGCAAACCATGCGCTACATCCTTCAGGACGCCGCCGACCGGCTGGGCTTTGTCGACTGCAATGTCGTCGACGTGCCGTGGCATCGGCTAGAGCCCGGCCACGTGATCGCCTTGGTGTCGGCCCTGCGTGCCGACGGTTACGCGCCCAACAGCTCGTCGCTGTACGTCAACGCCATTCGCGGGGTGATGAACGAGGCCTGGCGCCAGGGCCTGATCGACCATGAGAAGCTGTTGCGCATTCGCGAGGTCAAACCGGCCACTGGCAGCCGCCTGCCGCCAGGGCGCAACCTGCGCCGCAGCCTGATTCGCGAACTGATGGATGTGTGTGCATCCGACCCGCGGCCGCAGGGGGTACGCGACGCGGCGATCATCGCGTTGCTGTACGGCACCGGCATGCGCAAGTCGGAGTCGGTGGACATCGACCTGGCCCAGGTTGATTTCGAGGCGCGCAGCCTGCAGGTGGTGGGCAAGGGCAACCACCAACTGATCAAGTACGCCCCGCCTTGGGCGTTCGAAAAGCTCCAGGCGTGGCTGGATTTGCGCCGTCAGGACCTGCCACCAGGGGCAGAAGACGACTTGTTCCTGTTCAACCGCATCCGCCGCGGTAGCCACATTACCCGGGCGCGTATCACCAAGCATGCGATTTACTACATTGCCCGCCAGCGCGGTGCGCAAGTGGGGGTGAAAATCATGCCGCATGACTTCCGCCGGGCGTTCATTACCCGGGTGATCGAGGAGCACGACCTGTCCATCGCGCAGAAGCTGGCGCACCATGTCAACATCCAGACCACAGCGATCTATGACCGGCGTGACGACAACGAACGTAGGCGTGCGGTTGACCGTTTCGATTACTGAGGTTTGATGTTTTGGGGCCGCGTTGCGGCCCTTTTTGCACTTCTGCCGGCACTGAAACAGGGCCAACCCACGCCCCCGCTTTGTGCGCCATCCCCTCGTATGCCCGATGCCAGAGCGGCCGAGGCGAAAGTTTCATTTGCCTTCACCTGCGGAGTTGGCCCGCAACCTGCTATATCCAGCCTGCGAATTTGATCGAGTGGTCAGGCCGCGCGTGCTAGCTGGTGCCCGCGCCGGACCCTCTAAACGGCCAGCAGGCCACGGATTTCAGGGGCCGCAGGATGTCGCTCGCGGAGCAGATCGAACAACTAGAAGACGATGCAGGCTGGAGCGCCCACCTGCAGTTGCGCTTTGTCAGGCGCGACGATGTGACCCGCCTTGGTGCGCGTAGGCATTTCGGACCTCTTTTGGTGCAGCGGCCTTTCTACCCGGAAGGTGCACCGTGCCACGTCTATGTATTGCACCCGCCGGGTGGCATCGTCGCCGGCGACCGTCTTGACCTGGATATCCATCTGGATCCCGGCAGCCATGCGCTGCTGACCATGCCCGGTGCCAGCAAGTTCTACCGCAGCATCGGCCCCACCGCGCGGCTGACCCAACGTTTTCAGCTGGCCGCCGGCAGCACCCTGGAATGGCTGCCGCAAGACAGCATCTTCTTTTCCGGCGCCCGCGCCAGCCTGCACAGCCGTTTTACCCTCGAGCCCGGGGCGCGCCTGCTGGCCTGGGAAACCCTGTGCCTGGGGCGCCCTGTGATGAACGAGCGTTTCGAGCAGGGCGCTCTGGACAGTCGTTTGCACATCGAATTACCCGACGAAGTCGGCCTGCATGAACGCCTGCGTATCGAAGGCGGGCGCCTCGACAAGCTTGGCGGCCACCCACTGCTTGCTACGTTCTGTGCGGCACCGGCCGACCAGGCGGTGCTTGAGCAGGTACGTCCACTGCTCGACGAACTGGCCAACCCGGCCGGCGCGACCCTGCTGGGGTCGTTGCTGGTTATCCGTGTGCTTGACCATGACAACCAACACCTGCAACGCACCCTGCAACGCCTGTGGCATGTGCTGCGCCCGGCCGTCCTCGGCCTGCCAGCCTGCCCACCGCGTATCTGGGCTACCTGAGAGAGCGCCATGGAGCTGACCCCGAGAGAGAAAGACAAACTGCTGCTGTTCACCGCCGCATTGCTGGCGGAACGGCGCCTGGCCCGTGGCCTGAAGCTCAATTACCCGGAGGCCGTGGCGCTGATCAGTGCTGCCGTGCTGGAAGGCGCCCGCGATGGCCGCACCGTTGCCGAGCTGATGAGCCAGGGGCGCGAAGTGCTGACCCGCGAGCAAGTGATGCCCGGCATCGCCGAAATGCTCCACGACGTGCAGGTCGAAGCGACCTTCCCGGATGGCACCAAGCTTGTGACCGTGCATGACCCCATCGTCTGAAACAGCCCAGGAGCCCCGCATGATCCCAGGTGAAATCCAGGTCGCCGCTGGCGATATCGAGCTGAACAGTGGCCGCGAAACGGTCAGTGTCAGTGTGGCCAACCACGGCGACCGGCCGGTGCAGGTCGGCTCGCACTACCACTTCTACGAAGTCAACGACGCGCTGGTGTTCGACCGTGCGCCAACTCTGGGTTTTCGCCTGGATATCCCGGCCGGCACCGCCGTGCGTTTCGAGCCGGGTCAGGCGCGCACCGTGCACCTGGTGGCCTACGCTGGCAAGCGTGAAGTCTATGGCTTCCAGGGCAAGGTGATGGGCCCGCTGGAGGGCAGGGTATGAGCCGCATTTCCCGTCAGGCCTATGCCGACATGTTCGGGCCCACCGTGGGCGACCGTGTGCGGCTGGCCGACACAGCGTTGTGGGTAGAGGTGGAGAAGGACTACACCATCTACGGCGAAGAGGTGAAGTTTGGCGGTGGCAAGGTCATCCGCGACGGCATGGGGCAGGGCCAGATGCTGGCCGCCCAGGCCATGGACCTGGTGCTGACCAACGCCCTGATCATCGACCACTGGGGTATCGTCAAGGCCGATATCGGCATCAAGCACGGGCGAATCGCAGTGATCGGCAAGGCTGGCAACCCGGATGTGCAGCCTGGCGTCAACGTACCGGTGGGCCCCGGCACCGAAGTGATCGCGGCCGAGGGCAAGATCGTCACCGCCGGCGGTGTCGACTCGCATATCCACTTCATCTGCCCGCAGCAGGTGGATGAGGCCCTGAACAGCGGAGTCACTACCTTTATCGGCGGCGGCACCGGGCCGGCAACCGGCACCAATGCCACCACCTGCACGCCCGGCCCCTGGTACCTGGCGCGCATGCTGCAAGCCGCTGACAGCCTGCCGATCAACATCGGTCTGCTGGGCAAGGGCAATGCCTCGCGGCCAGACGCGCTGCGTGAGCAGATAGCGGCCGGTGCGGTGGGCCTCAAGCTGCATGAGGACTGGGGCTCGACCCCGGCGGCTATCGACTGCTGCCTGGGCGTGGCCGAGGAAATGGACATCCAGGTAGCGATCCATACCGACACCCTCAACGAGTCCGGTTGTATCGAAGACACCCTGGCGGCCATCGGCGACCGCACCATCCATACCTTCCACACCGAAGGTGCCGGTGGTGGTCACGCGCCGGACATCATCCGCGCTGCCGGGCAGGCCAATGTGCTGCCATCCTCGACCAACCCGACCCTGCCGTACACGGTAAATACCGTGGACGAGCACCTGGACATGCTCATGGTCTGCCACCACCTGGACCCGAGCATCGCCGAGGACGTGGCCTTTGCCGAATCGCGCATCCGCCGCGAAACCATTGCTGCCGAGGACATACTTCACGACATGGGCGCCTTTGCCATGACCTCGTCTGATTCCCAGGCCATGGGCCGGGTTGGCGAAGTGGTGCTGCGCACCTGGCAGGTTGCCCACCAGATGAAGCTGCGCCGTGGGCCTTTGGCGCCAGACACGGCTTACAGCGATAACTTCCGGGTCAAGCGCTACATCGCCAAATACACCATCAACCCGGCGCTGACCCACGGCATCGGCCACGAAGTGGGCTCGATAGAGGCGGGCAAGCTGGCCGACCTGGTGCTGTGGTCGCCAGCGTTCTTCGCGGTCAAGCCGGCCCTGGTGATCAAAGGCGGCATGATCGTCACCGCGCCCATGGGCGACATCAACGGGTCCATCCCCACGCCGCAGCCGGTGCACTACCGGCCGATGTTCGGCGCCCTCGGTGCCGCGCGACATGCCACGCGCATGACCTTCCTGCCCCAGGCGGCAATGGACCGTGGCCTGGCCGAAGAGCTGAACCTGCGCAGCTTGATTGGCGTGGTCAACGGCTGCCGCCGGGTGCGCAAGCCGGACATGGTCCACAACACCCTGCAACCGCTGATCGAGGTTGATGCGCAGACCTACCAGGTGCGCGCCGATGGCGAATTGCTGGTATGCGAGCCTGCCAGCGAACTGCCGCTGGCCCAGCGTTACTTCCTGTTTTAAAGGAGCACCAATGATTGTCTTGAACCGCCGTATCACCGACACCGGCACGCTTGCTGTAAGCGGCACCGTCACCCTGGACGTGGACAGCCGCATCAAGAGCCGCCTGCGGGTAACCCTGGACGATGGGCGCGAAGCCGGGCTTATGCTCGAGCGCGGCCACCTGTTGCGTGGCGGTGAACTGCTTGCCGATGCCGAAGGCAGCCAGCTGATTCGCGTACTGGCGGCGCCCGAGGCCGTGTCGACGGTGCGCTGCGCCGATCCGCACCTGCTGGCCCGCGCGGCCTATCACCTGGGTAACCGCCACGTGCCGCTGCAGATCGAGCCTGGCCTGTTGCGCTTCCAGCATGACCATGTGCTGGACGACATGCTGCGTGGCCTGGGCCTGACGGTAGAAGCGGAACAGGCACCATTCGAGCCTGAAGCGGGGGCGTACCAGAGCGCACCGCACGGCCACAGCCATGCCCACGGCCACGATCACCCGTTCGTGCGCCTGCCTGCCCATTCCTGAACTGCCTCGGAGCAACCTATGAAAAAGACGTTCGCCCTGTTTCTGCTGATGCTGGCCCTGCCAGTCTTCGCCCACCCTGGCCATGACAGCAACCCGCTGCAGGACGGCCTGTTGCACCCGCTGACCGGCCTTGATCACCTGCTGATGCTGCTGGGCACCGGGGTACTCGCTGCATTGACCGGACGCAGCCTGACACTGCCCCTGGCAACCCTGGCGGCGATGTTTGGTGGGGCAGTGTGTGGCCACCTGTTTGGCGACGTGCTGGGCATGGAAACCTTGATCGCCCTGTCGCTGCTGGTGGCTGGCGGGGCGGTATTGCTGCCGAGCCGTCAGTTGCTGCTGGCCATGGCCATGCCGGTGTTCGCTCTGTTCCATGGCTGGGCCCATGGCGTAGAAGCCACGCCAAGTGCGTTCTGGCAATTCAGCGCCGGCTTTGTCGCGGTCAGCGGCCTGCTGCTGGCAGCGGGCTTTGCGGTCGGTTGCCTGTTGCGCCGTCACAGTGGCCTGCAGAAGGCCTTTGGCGGCGGCTTGCTGGCCAGCGCCGCGCTGGTGCTGGCCGGTTGATGGACAGCGACATGGCATTGCTGCGACTGCTGCAGCTGGCCAGCCCCGGCCTGCCGGTAGGGGGCTTCACCTACTCGCAGGGCCTGGAGTGGGCAGTGGAGGCGGGCTGGGTAAAAGGCGTGGACGGTTTCGCTGCCTGGCAGCGCGAGCAGGTCGACGACACCCTGGCCTGCCTCGACTGGCCGCTGCTGGCGCGCCTGTACCACGCTTGCCAGACCGAAAATGCCCAGACGTTCGCCCACTGGAGCCGCTTCCTGCTGGCCAACCGCGAGACCACCGAGCTGCGCCTTGAAGAGCAACAACGTGGCGCGGCGTTTGCGCGGCTGCTTGATGGCTGGCAACTGGGCCAGGCCCCGGCCTGGCGCGCCAGCCTTGAACTGACTCAGCTGGGCGGTATGGCCTGGTTGGCAGTGCACTGGGCAATTCCGCTGCGCCAGCTGGCCCTTGGCTATGCCTTTGCCTGGTTGGAGGGCGCGGTCATGGCCGGGGTCAAGCTGGTGCCTTTCGGCCAGCAGGCTGCCCAGACCTTGCTGCGCGACCTGAGCACCGGCTTGCCTGCGGCCCTCGACCAGGCATTGGCCCTGGGCGACGACCAGATCGGTGGCGGCCTGCCATTGCTGGCCATTGCGTCATCACGTCACGAAACCCAATACACCCGTTTGTTCCGTTCCTGAGGACTGCCTTCATGCAAAGCTATCAACAACCCCTGCGCGTCGGGGTCGGCGGCCCGGTCGGCTCTGGCAAGACTGCACTGCTGGAAGCGCTGTGCAAGGCCATGCGCGACCACTATCAGATCGCCGTGGTTACCAACGACATCTACACCAAGGAAGACCAGCGCATCCTCACCGAGGCCGGCGCCCTGGAGCCCGAGCGCATTGTGGGCGTGGAAACCGGCGGTTGCCCGCACACGGCGATCCGCGAAGACGCCTCGATGAACCTGGCTGCCGTCGAGGCGCTGGCGCGCAAGTTTGGCAACCTGGAGGTGATCTTCGTCGAAAGCGGCGGTGACAACCTCAGCGCCACGTTCAGCCCGGAGCTTGCCGACCTGACCATCTACGTGATCGACGTGGCCGAAGGCGAGAAGATACCGCGCAAGGGCGGCCCTGGCATTACCAAGTCGGACTTCCTGGTCATCAACAAGACCGACCTGGCGCCCTATGTAGGGGCTTCGTTGGAAGTGATGGAGCGCGACACCCAGCGCATGCGCCCGCAGCGGCCGTGGACCTTCAGCAACCTGAAGAAGGGTGAGGGGTTGCAGGCAGTGATTGATTTCATTGTCGAGCGCGGGATGCTGGGTGTGCGCGGCTAAAGAGCTGACAGCCATGCGCGGTCTGTGTAGGAGCGGCCTTGCGCCGCGAAAGGGCTGCAGAGCAGCCCGAAGATCGCAAATTCAACACAGACTGCCGGGGCCGCTTTGCGGCCCTTTCGCGGCGCAAGGCCGCTCCTACAACGACCGTGCCTTGCCTCGATCATCTGTGGCAGCAGGGTGGCTTGTCTGGCTGCCCTTCATAGCGGTCATGGTGCCGCACCCAGTCCATGGTTCCGCTTTCGTTGCGCCCCAGTGGCGCAATGTCGAGGAAGTTGTAGGTATTGACCAGAATGTCCAGCCCGCGGGCATAGGTCGAGTAGGTGTGGTACACGCTGCCATCCGCTTCGCGGTAGAACGCACTCAAACCGGGCAATTCGCTTTCACTGCCCTCATACGGCTCATAGTTGTACTGCCGCTCACCCGCGCTGCCGACACTGACGCCAAAGTCTTCGTTGAACCCGCTGCCGTGTGACGAGTACCAGGGGAACTGCCAGCCCATGCGCCGGCGGAACGCCTGGAGCTCGGCGTACGGTGCCCGCGATACCGCCACCAGCGACACGTCGTGGTGAGCCAGGTGCAGGTTGGCACCGTCAAAATGGTCGGCCAGGAACGAGCAGCCGGGGCAGCCCTCGCTCCAGCCCTCGACGAACATGAAATGGTAAAGCAACAACTGGCTGCGCCCCGCAAACAGGTCGGCCAGGCTCAGCCCGCCGTCCGGCCCCTGAAACTGATAGTCGTGCTCGACCTTGACCCAGGGCAGGGCGCGGCGGGCTGCTGCCAGCGCATCGCGGTGGTGGGTAAAGGCTTTTTCGTGCAGCCACAGTTGCTGGCGGGCCGCCAGCCACTGGCTACGTGAAACCACCGGGTGCCTGCTTTCGCTTGTGCTCATGGTGCTGTCTCCACGCTGGGGGATTCACACACTAGTCGAGCACGCCAAGGTCGAATCGACAGGCACCGGTGACCGGCTGATGAGCGGTAAGGCGCTCAGCCCGAATGGGCGATATGCCCCTCGGTCAGTTCATCCGCTGCGTCTTCCTCGCCGGGCAGCGCGGTGATCACGCTGAAGTCACTGACCTCCACCTTGCCGCCGCCGTAGCCCAGCAAGTGGAAGGAAAACGCTTTGCGCTCGGTCGGGTTGTCAAAGCTGAACTCCATTTCCAGCGGCTCGTCGGCGGTGACCTTCACTTCAGCAGGCAAGCCCAACGGTACGTCCTGCTCCAGTTGCTTGGCCTTGAGCTGGATGTAGGCCACACGCTTGGGGTCCAGCGAGCGAACCTTGACCCGCACGCGGGTATGCGAGCCTTCCGGCATTTCCAGGTACTGGGCGCCGATCAGGTTGTCGGCCCAGTCATCGTGAATGCGCTTGCGCAACTTGATCGGCGAAGGGCCGCCGAACTGGTAGCGCAGGTTGAGCGGGGTTTGCAGCAGTGACTGGTCGAGCACCCCGGCCAGGGCGCCGATCTGCTGGCCGAGCAGGCTGTCGCCCGGGCCCAGGTAGCGGGCCTGATCGGCAATGAAGCCTTCGCTGGCGTACCGTCGGCAGCGTTGCTGGAAGTCACACTCTGTGAACACGCCTTGGCCATTGTGGTAACGCAGCATGCCGTTGGTGTAGGAAATCATCTCGCGGCCGGTGTTGTAGTCGCGGTACAGCGAGCGGCCGCCAAGCGCCATGGGAATGGGCAGCGCAAAGTAGTCGAGCACGGAGGTGGCCAGGTCGATATGGCCATAGGTGCCGCGTTTGATACGCGGCAGCTGCGCCTGCTCCGGCGCCAGGGTGAGGTTGAAGCCCCAGGATGAGGCCAGGCGCACGCCGTCGATACCATGGGACTCGTCGGAGGTCACCACCACCAGAGTGTCCTTGAGTACGCCCTGGCGTTCGAGGTTGTCGAGGAAGGCCCCGAGCGCGTCATCCAGGTAGGCGACCGCTGCCTGTTTTGGCGTGTCATAGCGCTCCAGGTATTCGGCTGGCGCGGAGTAGGGCTGGTGGGTACCCACGGTGAGCAGGGTCAGCATCCACGGCTTGTCTTGTTTCTGTAGCTGGCCGACGTAGTCCAGGGCACCTTCGAAGAAGGCGCGGTCATCCTTGCCCCAGGGGAAATCCAGGTAGTTCTTGTTGCGGAACCACTCCAGGCCATGTACCGAGTCGAAGCCGATATGCGGCATGATGCGGTCCTTGGCCATGAAGCGCAGGCCGGCACCTTGCAGGTAGTGGGTGGTGAAGCCGGCCTGGCGCAGTTGCGCTGGCAGGCAGGCCTGGTTGCGTTCGTTCTGCGTCAGCAGCTCTACGCCCTTTGGCGTGCCATTGGCCAGCTTGTCGTAATCACCACACAGCATCGCGTACAGGCCGCGGATGGTCTGATGGGTATGCAGCACATAATCCGGGGTATTCATTCCCCGCTCGGCCCATTGACTGACCTTGGGCATCAGATCTTCGTCAAAGCGGCTGTGCAGGGCCTGGCGGTTGGGCCGCAGGTAGGCACCGGGGATGCCCTCCACGGTAATGACCAGCAGGTTGCGAGCGCTGCCTGGCCCGGCCAGCAGCCGCTGCCCGTGCAGGTCGGACTGGGTCAGGCCACTGCTGGCCAGCGGTGTGAACGTTTGCGTATGGCCCATCCAGCCTTCGACCGTGCGCTCCAGGCTGCCGACCCCGGCCGACATCAGCTGGTGGGTGAGGTTGTATTGGCGCCACTGGTCGGCGTCGGTAGGTGCCAGCTGCTGGCCACCCCAATGGGCACCAAACAGCAGTACCGGAATGGCCCAGGCCGTACGTGGCAGCGGCATGCTGCGCTGGCTGCGGCTGCGCCAGGCGGTGGCCAGCCACGTCAGCAGGCCGGCACCCATGGTCAAGGGCAGCCAGGCATGGGCCAGGCCGCCACCGGTTGAATTCTCCATGAACTGCGGGTCGACCAGGTAGGTCAGGTCGGCGCTGGTGGGTAACCGGCCCACAGCGCTTACCAACTCGGCTGAAGCCACCCACAGGGCTGCCCAGGCCAGCAGCACAGGCAGGGCCAGCCACCATGGCCGACGGTGCAGCAGCACTATCAGCAGGCTGCCAAGAGCGAGGTCGGACAGGTAACCGAGCGGGTTGGACCAGCCCAGCATGGCGCGCGTACCCAGTGGGATCACCAGTACCAGGGTTGCCAACGCGGCAAGCCGGGTACGTGGGTGGTCTGACAGGTTCTTCACAAAAACTTCCCTTTTGCCATTAAATCGTCATGCATCTGTGCTGGATGATAACAGGCCGGGGAAGGGAAAGCGGTTTGCTACAAGGCTGGTAACCAAAAGCCGGGCCCGCGCTAGCGGGCCCGGCAGAGGGCAAGTGTCAGAAGTAGTAGGGGAATTTCAGGCTGAAGGAAAAGTCTGGCGCATCATCGGTCAGACCAATGGACAGGTTGGGCACGATGGTCAGGTTGTCGGTGGCTGCGAAGGTCAAGCCGACGTTGAAGTTGGCCGCGTTGTAATCACTGTTGGAGATCGATTGCCAGTCGCCGCCATCGGGTTTGATCTTGCTCTTGCGGGCGAACTGGTCAGACACCGAGAACGACATGCTCATCTTTTCGTTCAGGGCAAAGGCAATACCGCCGCCAATCTGCCAGGAGTCGCCAAGCTTCACGTCACCCGGCACCTTGCTGTTGACCTGTGGGCTGATATCGCTGAACGAGTCCTGCATGTTGTAGGTGTACGACAGGCTGCCGAACAGCACGGCCGGGTCGAAGGTCTTGACCAGCGAGATGCCCGGTGTGATCGACCACACCCCGTTGCCGGTCGGCAGGCTGTCCGGGACTGCCAGGTTGCTGTTGCCGTCGACCTCGCGCAGCTTGATGCCGTATGGGTCCTTGCCGGTCGGCGCCTTGACCCGCAGGGTGGCAACCGCGTCAGGCCAGGTCTCGTCCTCGTCCAGGAACTTGTAGGCCACGCCCACGTTGATGTCGCCGATTTCCGGGTCGCGGGTGACGGTCGCATCGGAGGTGGTCGCCCCGGCGCCTCCCGCACCGCCGGACGAATACGTTGATTCGCGGTACACCACGGGCACGTTGATGTCGAACTGCCAGCGCTGCGCCAGGTTGTAGCGCGCGGTCATGTCCAGGGTCCAGTTGTCGGCCTTGATCCGGTCAAGGTTGATACTGCCGAGGAAGATCGAATCCAGTGCCAGGAAGCCATTGAGCGTCAGGGCACGGGTATCGTAATGGGTATAGGTGACACCCGTTTCGAAGCTGAACTTGCCGCCGCCAAAGAATCCGCTGGCTTCGTCATACAGGTTGGAAACGCTTTGCGCCGGCTCGGAATCGGCGGTGAGCGCCTGGCCGTAAGAGCTGCCTGTGGTGCCTGGCGCGCCTGAGGCGACGGTCTGCGCACCTTTGACCCCCTCGGCGGGGGACTTGACCAGGCGTTTGGGCGGCGCTGCTGCGGGGGCCTCCTCGACCTGGCGCACGCGCTGTTCAAGTACCATCAGCGCCTGTTGCTGGGCCTCGTAACGGCGTTTGAGTTCGATCAGTTCCTGTTTCAGCGCTTCGACCTGTGGATCGGCGGCTGCGTAGAGTGCTGTGGGTGCCAAGGTAGTCAAACACACAAAAGCTCTGAGCGTAAAAGATCGGTACATGGAGTTGCCGTCCCTTCCAACTACTTTTGATGAGACTGAGCGTAGATCAGTATCCGAAGGTGCGAAGACCTTTGAGCTGGTCAAGGCTGCCGTTGAGCGAAGCCGCTGTCGGCACGTTCTCACGCATGACGACATTCAAGGATGTCATGTTGCTGACCCGGTTGCCGTTGCCGAGCAATGTCGAGTTCTGCATCAGGCCCCCCTGGGCCAGGCGTTGCACGCTGCTGCCCTGGTTGTTGCTGGCATTGATATTGAGCTGCACACCTACACCGCTGGAAGACACACTGAGCGCGCCTGCGCCGTTTTCCCCGACCAGGGTCTGGCCGGCGGCCAGCACCTGGCCTTGCTGTTGCACGGCGGGGGCCTGGTTGGCCTTGGTGACGTTGATATCGACGTTGTTGTAGGCCGCGTTGTTGTCACCGGCCGCACGTACCACCTGGGTCACACCCTCGGTAGTAGCAAGGCCATTGCCGCCCGTCACCACGCCAGTCCCGGCAGAAGGCGCACTGCCCGGCGCCGTACCTGTACCTTTTTCATCAATCATCGATACATAGAACTGGGGCTTGATGGTCGACTGCTGAACCTGCAGCGTGGACGTCGCCCCAATCACGTCGCCCTTGGCGTTTTGCCAGGTGCTGCTCATGACGATGCCGAAGCTGACGATGCGTCCCGGCATCACGTAGCGGCCACGCAGATTCGCCAGCTCCTGGTCCTTCAGCTCAATGGGTTTCAACGCCTCGGCGTGGCTTGGCAGGCTGGCAGCCAGGCAGGCCATGGCCAGCCACAAAGAAGTCTTCATGAAATGCTCCCTGGAGCATCATGCTCCTTGTCATTAGAACAGTCGTTAGAAGAAGTCGCTTTTGATGAAGCCGAAGTCCAGCAGCTCGTTGTCCTTCACGGGGGTGAAGGTGTCCACCCGGCCCTTGGCGGTCAGCGGCAGGGGCGGGTCGAGCAGGATGTTGTTCTTGTCGTAACCCTGGCCGATCACGGCGAAAATGATGCCGTTCCAGCCCTTGAGGAAGTCTTCGACTTTGTAGCGTTTGTGGCCCAGTACCGGGTCACCGATGTACACCCAGCCTTTGTCGACCTTCTGCATGACCACGAAGTGCTTGTAGCCGCGCACGTCCATCAGCACCACGACCGGGATACGCACGCTGTGCAGGGTGTCGGGTGCTACGCGATACCCGCGGGCACGCATGCCCAGGCTTTCGACGTAGCGTTTCATGTCGAGCATCGAGAAGCCCTGCGTGCGCACCAGGTCCTGGTCGGCGTGGGCCAGCATGCCTTCGATGATCTGATGTTCGTCCACATCCAGCCAGTAGGCTTGGCGCAGGATGGTGGCCAGCGCGGCGGCGCCGCAGCTGAAGTCGGTTTTCTGTTGCACCAGGTCGGCAAACTTGCGTTCGCGCAGGCTCTGGAGGGGTTTGAACACCACGGCGCCGCCCGGCAGTACGGACAGCGGCATTTGTGCAGCTTCGCTCACGCTGGCCAGGCACAGCAAAAACGCCAAGGCGAAAATACGCATGATCGGTTGCCTTCCGGTGTGTTGAAGAAAGGCCCCCCGCAGGGGGCCTCAAGCGCAGCGTTTAGAACGAGGTGTTGGAGATGGCCAGCGAGTTGCTCTGCTGGTTGCCCACACCGGCCGCCACGTTCACGCCCAGGTTGCCGCTGCCACCATTTACCGAACCGCTAAGGGTTGCAGTATTGGTCACAGGGTTGGCCCAGCCGGTCGGGGTCAGCACTTGGAAGGACACGGTATTGCTCAAGTCGTAAGCGCTGCTTTCGCTGTAGCTCTTCGAAACGTCGTTCGAGGATTGTTTTGATTTCTCGCCAGACTTCGAGAAATCAGACGCCGAAGCATTCTCGTACGAAGAGTCGTGAGACTTGGTGTACGAAGACTCTTTGGACTTGTCGTACGACGATTCACGCGACTTGTCGTAGTTGGAGTCGAATGCTTTTTCGAACGACGAGTCGTATGCACTTTCGTGCGACTTGTCGACCGATACATCCAGCGATGCACTCAGCGAACCGTCGAAGGTGCTGGAGCGGGTGCGCTCGCGACGGCCATCATCGGTGGTGAGCGTACGCGTAGCGTTGGCGGCTGCATCCAGCGATGCGTTCAGGTTGGCGCTGCTCGACGAGCTGTTGCTGCCGCTGGCCGAGCCGCTGGCACCCCAGCTGTTCGAGCCGCTTGCGCTCGAACTGTTGGACCCGCTGGCGTTGCTGGTTTTCGAACCGCTGGAATTCCAGCCACTGGAGCCGCTGGAGCTGGCGCTTTGCGCGCCGGCCACGCTGAAGCTCGACGACGAGTTGCGGTCATCGGTGGAGTTGAACGTGCCATCACGCGAGCTCGAACCGCTTGCCGAGGTGGTGATGGTAATCGTATCCACCCGATAGGTACGGTCGGCGGAGTTGTTCACCGTCAGGCCTGGGCCATCCTGCTCGGCGGACGCGGTGGCAGTGGCATTACCCAGCGGAGCACCGGTGTTGGCGATCGCCATGGTGTTTTTTTGTTGGTTGAGGTCCCCACCGGCGACGTTGATGCCGATATTGCCCTCAGCCCCGCTGGCCGAGCCGCTCATCACAGCCGACGATTGGGTCGAATAGTTGTCGACACGGTTGTCTGAGCTGGTTTGAACGACATCGGCAGTGGCATTGGCCATGCCGAACACGAAGCTGTTGTCCAGGCTCGACTCGGAGCCGGCGTTGGCGATGGCAGCTGCGTTATCCTGCTGGTTGCCGTTACCGGCCGCCACGTTGATGCCGACGTTGCCGCTCGAACCTTCACCCGACTGGTTCATTTCGGCTTCGTTGATGGTGCCCTGATTGGTGATGTGGTTATCGGTGCTGGTTTGGGTATCCCAGGCATTGGCCGTTGCATACACAGGGATCTTGGTGGGTGGAGGCGTGTGCTGACCATTGTTATGGTGGCCGTTATGGTGGTCATTACGCCGATCGTTTTGCCCAGCTTGTACAGCAACAGCCATGACCGCAGCAATTGCGAACACCAGAGGCTTGATTGCCATCGAGGGTTTCATGGTGATTCTCCGTACTTTATTAGGTTAAGTGTTGTTCTTAACTGATTGGGTCAATCCGCGACCCGGATGCTCAAGGTGTTGGCCATGCGGTTTCCCACCCCGGCACTCTGGTTCAACTGAATCACCCCACGGCTACCGGTGAATGCCTGGTCACTGGTGGTGACCTGGCGATAGCCGGCTGGAATGTCAGTTGCTCCGGAGTTGTTGATCAGCGCCACGTTCTGTTGCAGGAGGACGCTGTCGTCGATGCTTTGCGGTTGAGCACTGAGGGTGATGCTCAAGGCGTTGGCTTGCTGGGTATTGGCACCGGCGCTCTGGTTGACCCCCAGTGCGCCACTGCCGTTGCTGAAGGCGTTGCCCTGAATGGTCGAGCGGGCATCCATTGTGGGGTCGGCAGGCGTGTTCAGCCGTTGCCGGACCTGCGTGCTGGCGTTCGCTTCAGGCCCCACGGCGATGGCGCGCGCATTGACCTGTTGCTGTTTGTCGCCAGCCGCCTGGTTGACAGAGAGGTTGCCCTGGTAGCGGCTGCCGGAGCTGTCGATGTTGGCGTTATTGATGACGGGAACGAGTGAATCGGCGAGGGCTGGCGCACTGCAAAGGGTGGCCAGAATCAGCAGCATGTGCTTCATCTCACTTGCCCCCGCCCGTCAGGATCTGCAACGGAGCGAGCCCGCGCTGAACACTTGAGTTGACCATATTCGAGATGCCGTTGCCCGAACCGGTGCCCCGGCCACCCGCCAGGTTGGGCAGCTGGTTCTGATTGCCGAGGTTGCCGCCCAGGTTGTTGGTCTGCTGGGTGATCATGTTGCTGATGCCCGCGCCGCTGCTGATGCTGGCAAAGTCGCCATCGCTCAGCTCGTTGGTCTGTTTGAGCACGTAGGCAGAAGGGTTGGCGTTGACCGTGGTCGGGCTCGGGTCAGGGATCAGGGGGGGGATCGTCGCGTTGCGCACCTGCACGTCACGCTTGATGATGATGATCCCGTTGTCCGCCTGGGCCGCCAGGCTCAGTGACCCCAATACACAACCCACTAGTACGAGGTGATAGAGGCGTTTGTCACTTTTCCTCACGACGGCAACTCCTTCTTTGAGCGCTGGCCCTGTTCAGCGATGCGAACAACAGAGCAGAAGGTGTGCCGCTTTTGAGAATCGTTTTCAGATCAACGGGTTAAGGCAAATGGATGAGAATCTGCGGCGTATTCTGTCTCAGGGTTGATACAGGTAGCCGTGGGTATTGCTGTGCAAGCCAGCAGTGGCTTTGACTGGAAGGGTTTTTGCAGGGGTGTTTCAATGGCTTGACACTGTCCCCGATGCGGGGGAAACCCCCGCGTTTTCGGGGGCTTTGCCCCACTGGTCTGTCTCAGTGGCTTAACACTCGGTAGGGCATGATGGCGCATCGATATTAAGCAGCATAGCAACCGCCTGCAGTGCCCGCAATTGGCGCTGCGGCCAATTGCCCTCAAGTATCTGGTGTGCCTGATCATACCGCTTCAGCCAGGCCAGGCTGTCGTCGAAAAAGCGTTGGCGATCATTGAGATCGGGCTGGCTGCGCTGGCCGTCGGCAACCCAGTCCACACCTTGCGGGCTGAGCAGCAGGTGGAGGTCGTAACGTCTTGCAAGCAATGCCTGTTCCAGCCAGGGCGGACAGTCATCGAACAAGGCGTGGCTCCAGAGCATGTTGCTGAGCAGGTGGGTGTCGAGGATGAGCAGCGGTGGGGCCTGCTCGCGGGCCCGGTCCTCCCAGGCCAGTTGGCCCCGGGCGATGGTGGGGATATCCGCGTAGCAGGTATCGCGGCACTCCTGGTCGATAAAGTGCCGCACGTACTCGGCTACCACCACGCCGCCGAAATGCGCCTGAATCACGCCACTGAGCCAGCTCTTGCCGCTGGATTCGGGGCCGCACAGCACCAGTACCTTCATGGCCTGTTCTGCGCTCATGGCTGCACCAACGCCGGGTCACGGCGCCATTCCAGCCAGCCGCGCACGGCAATCAGGGTAAGCACGGCGAAGAAACCTGCGGTGAAATACAGCTGCTGGTGCAGGTACTGGCCTACATAGACGATGTCTACCACTACCCACAGCGGCCAGCATTGCAGGCGCTTCTGGGCCATCCACAGTTGCGCTACCAGGCTGAAGCCGGTGAGGGTGGCGTCCAGCCAGGGCAGGGCGGCATCGGTCCAGTTGGCCATGGCCGCGCCCAGCGCCGCGCTCAGCAGCAGCCCGGCGACCAGGCCGCTGATCAGTGCCGGGCGTTGCAGGCGGGAAACCTGGCGGGCGTCTTCCTCATGACCGGGGCGCTTCCATTGCCACCAGCCGTACAGTTGCAGGATGGCGTAGGCCAGTTGCAGCAACATGCCCGAATACAGCTTTACCTCGTAGAACAGCCAGCCATAGATCAGCACCATGACCAGGCCGATCGGCCAGCACCAGGCGTTCTGCTTGACCGTTAGCCAGACAGCGGTAACGCCGAGGACGGCGGCGATGAGTTCAAGGCCGGTCATCGGCGATCCTTGGAGGCTACGGGGAAGGGGCGAGATTGTAGCGGGTCATTGGGCCAAGTTGTAGCGCACATTGTGGGAGCGGCCTTGCCGGGGCGCCGGACCGGTCGGAAAGGGCCGCAAAGCGGCCCCGGGATTTCGGCATCAAAACATAGATTGCTGGGGCCGCGCTGCGGCCCTTTCGCGACGCAAGGCCGCTCCCACAGAGGCCGCGTCGATGTCCAAAGGCTAGACCCGGAACTGCCGCAGTAATTGTTCCAGCTCCTCGCTCAACTGCCCCAACGCCACCCCGGCATCACTCGATTGGCGCGCCGCGTCAGCGGTCTGCTGGGACAGCCCGGCGGTATCCAGCACGTTGCGGTTGATCTCCTCGACTACATGCGCCTGCTGTAAGGTGGCACTGGCAATGGATGCATTCAAGGCCGTGAGGTTGTTCAGCACCTGGTTGATGGCATCCAGGCTGGCGCCGGCCTCGCGGGCTTGCTCGACGGTCTGGCGCGAGGCTTCGCTGCTGGTGTCGATGGCCTTGACCGCCGCGTCCGACTGGCTTTGCAGGTGCTCGATCATGGTATGGATCTCGGCCGTCGACTGCGCTGTGCGCTGGGCTAGCAGGCGCACCTCATCGGCGACCACGGCAAAGCCGCGACCTTGCTCCCCGGCCCGTGCCGCCTCGATGGCTGCGTTCAGCGCCAGCAGGTTGGTCTGCTCGGCGATGGAGCGGATAACGTCCAGTACGCCACCGATGCGCGTGCTGTGCCCGGCCAGGTCGCGGATCACTTGCACGGCCTGGTCGATGGTCAGCGACAGCCGATCGATCTGTGCCAGGCTGCCATGGATGGCTTGCTGACCATGCGCTACCTGCTGCTGCGCGGTGCGCATTTCCCCGGCGGCCTGTTCGGCGGTCTTGGCCACGTCCTGCACGGCGTACGTCACCTCGTTCACGGCGGTGGCCACTTGGTCCATCTGTAGCGATTGCTGGGCACTGTGCTGTTGTGCGGCACCCGCATTGTCACCCACATGCCCGGCGGATTGGGCCAATGCGTGGGCGGCGCCCTTCAGCTGGCCGACCACACCTTGCAGCTTGCCGTTGAAGCGATTGAAGTGCTCGCCCAGGTGGGTGATTTCGTCACGACCGTGGGTGTCCAGGCGCCGGGTCAGGTCGCTTTCGCCGCTGGCAATGTTGCCCATGGCCTGCACGGCCTCCTGCAAGGGGCGGGCGATGCTACGGGCAATCAGCAAGACCACCAGCGCCATCAGCAGGGCGATGCCCACGCCCACCAGTGAGGCGTCGCGCAGCTGGCGGGCGAATTCGGCCTGCACATCATCAACGTACACGCCAGACCCGATGATCCAGCCCCAGGGCTTGAACAGCTGTATATAGGAAGTCTTGGCCACTGGCTCGCTGGCGCCGGGCTTGGGCCAGCGGTAGTTGACCGGCCCGGCGTCCTGCAGGCGGGCCAGTGCGACCATCTCGTTGAACACGGCAAAGCCGTCAGGGTCGCGAATGGCCGAGAGGTCCTGGCCGTCGAGCTTGGGGTTGGCCGGGTGCATGATCATCCTGGGCCCCAGGTCGTTGATCCAGAAGTAGTCGTCGTGGTCGTAGCGCAGCGCCCGCACCACTTGCAGCGCCTGCTGCTGGGCGGCTTCGCGGCTGAGTGTGCCGGCCGCCTCCAGCCCTTGGTAATAGGCCAGTACACCGGCCGCGGTCTGCACCACGTGGCGGGTTTTTTCCGCCTTGGCCTGGTACAGGTCACCGTGGATCTGGCGCAGCATCAGCAGGCCCAGCACCACCAGCATGGCCACTGCCACCACCAGGATCAGCCACAGCCGACGGCTGATCGACATCGATCTCAGAGTCTTCATCCACGAGCTCCCGCATTGTTCTTTTTATTGAGGTGCATCCAAGCATGCTTTGCGCCAGGGCCCCACTCGACTAATGGCTAAGTGATATCTTAGTAATAGTCTGCAGCAGGTCTCGTAAAGCGAATGCAAAGGCGCTCTGCTAGGATTTCGGCCGCGCAAGATGAAACCTTTAGCCGCCGTGAACTTTTCCACTGGCGTTGCGCCCAACAGTCGCTGTAAAACAGCCGGGCCGCGTGCGGCAATTTCAAGCAAATCAAGAACAAGGGGCCTGCACCAAGCAGCGCTCCATCCGGGGGAATGATGGATTTTTGGACTGCCTTCCAGGCAATCATCTTGGGCGTGGTTGAAGGGCTGACGGAGTTTCTGCCGATTTCCAGTACCGGGCACCAGATTATCGTCGCCGACCTGATAGGTTTTGGCGGCGAACGGGCCATGGCTTTCAACATCATTATCCAGCTGGCGGCGATCCTGGCAGTGGTGTGGGAGTTTCGCGGCAAGATTCTCGAAGTGGTGTTCGGCCTGACCAGCCAGCCCAAGGCACGGCGTTTTACCGGCAATCTGCTGTTGGCGTTCATGCCGGCGGTGGTATTGGGGGTGCTGTTCGCCGACCTGATTCACGAGTACCTGTTCAACCCCATCACCGTGGCGACGGCGCTGGTGGTGGGTGGGGTCATCATGCTCTGGGCCGAGCGTCGCGACCACAGCGTGCAGGTGGACCATGTGGACGACATGCGTTGGAGCCATGCGCTGAAGATTGGTTTTGTCCAGTGCCTGGCGATGATCCCGGGCACTTCGCGCTCCGGCTCGACCATTATCGGCGGCCTGCTGTTCGGCCTGTCGCGCAAAGCGGCGACCGAGTTCTCGTTCTTCCTGGCGATGCCGACCATGGTCGGTGCGGCGGTGTACTCGGGCTACAAGTACCGGGACCTGTTCCAGCCCAGTGACTTGCCGGTGTTTGCCATTGGCTTCGTGACTTCGTTCATTTTCGCCATGATCGCTGTGCGTGCGCTGCTCAAGTTCATTGCCAACCACAGCTACGCCGCATTTGCCTGGTATCGCATTGTCTTCGGCCTGCTGATTCTGGCGACCTGGCAGTTCGGCTGGGTTGACTGGTCCACCGCACATGGCTGAGGCATTGCGCGGGCAACGGGCTGAAGGCGTACGCAATGTGCGCCTGAAGCTGCTGCTGTTGGGCCTGCTTTGCCTGTTGCCTGGCCTGGGGGCTGCGCGCATGGCCTGGAACGATGAAGCCTGGTGGCCGTTGGCGCTGTACCCGGCGATGAGCCTGATCAGCCTGTTGCTGTATTGGCAGGATAAGCAGCAGGCGCGTACACAGGCCTGGCGTACACCCGAGAAAGTGCTGCACGCCAGTGAATTACTGGGTGGCTGGCCTGGGGCCTTGCTGGCACAGCAGCTGTTTCGGCACAAGACCCGCAAGGTTTCGTATCAGTTGGTGTTCTGGGGGATTGTGCTGGTGCATCAGGTGTTCTGGGCGGACTGGCTGTTTTTTGAAGGGCGTTATCTGCCCTTCAATTGATGTTTACCTGTATTGGCCTCTTCGCGGGCATGCCCGCGAAGAGGCCAATACAGGCTGACTAGATCAACAAACCCACCTGCAACCGCTTAGGCAACCGCCGCACCACCAGTTGGTGCGAGCGCTGCAGCAAATCACACAGCTCATCACGACCCATGGGGTAGGGCAGCGCCATGCTGATCCACCGCGCCCGCGCCAGATACGGCGCAGGCCGCACCCCTGGGCGGTCGCAGTAGCCGAGAAACAGCTCATCGGCCACTTTGAACGACAGCCCCGCACCTGCCAGGTCCAGCACCGCGAACATCTTGTTGCCCGCCACCGAAAACACCCGAATGCCGCCCCATTTGTAGTCTTCCCGTGCACCCGGCAGGCTCAGGCAAAACGCTGCCACCTGGGCTTCGCTCATCTTCCTGTCAGACATACCGCTCTCCACAGGCCTCGAATGAGGCCGCCAGGTGATCGATCCATACCCGCACCGCGGGCAATACACCGCGCCGATGCGGGTACACCGCCTGCAGGTAGCCGCCTGGCAGTGACCAATCTGGCAGCAGGCGCACCAGTTCGCCGCGTTCCAGTTCTTCTTCGCAGAACATGCTGGGCAGCGCGGTGAAGCCCAGGCCAGCCCGTACAGCAGCGTTACGTACCACGAAATCATCGATGGCCAACCGTGGCTCCAAGGCAATTTCCTGCTGTTTGCCTTGGGGGCCGAACAGGCGGAAGTGCACCAGCCGGTCTGCTTCGGCGGCGCCCAGCACCGGCAATGACGCCAGCTCGCCCGGTTCGCGGATGTGGTCGGCGAAACCGGGCGCGGCCACCAGTTGCATCTGCGCCTGGCGCAGGCGACGGGTAACCAGGGCGGGGTCTTCATCACCCAGGTCTCGCACGCGCAGCGCGACGTCGATGCCCTCGGAAATCAGGTCGACCCGGCGGTTGAGCAGTACCATGTCTAGCTGCACCAGCGGGTACTGGGCAAGAAAGCGGCTGATCACATCCGGCAGAAAGGCATGCGCCAGCGCCACCGGGCAAGACACCCGCAAGCGCCCGCGCGGCTCACTGCTCATGCTGGCTACGGCTTCATCGGCGGCTTCGGCTTCCAGCAGCATGGCCTGGCAGTGGTGCAGGTAGCGCTCGCCCACCGCCGTGAGTTTCAGTTGCCGTGTGGTGCGTTGCAGCAGGCGGGTGCCCAGGCGTTCCTCCAGTTCGGCAATACGCCGTGACAGGCGCGACTTGGGGATGCCCAGCTGGCGCCCGGCTGCAGCGAAACCGCCGGCTTCGACCACGCGGGCAAAGTAGAAAAGGTCGTTGAGGTCTTGCATGGGAATGTCTCACTGTTCCATCTGTGGGACAAACTAGCGCATTTTTGCCGGCTTATCAGCCATTACTCATCCCGGTAGGATTCTCTCCATCGTGATCGCCCAACGCTGCGGTCTTCAATCACTGGAGAGTCCCATGAAACTGTTGCATATCGATTCGAGCATCCTGGGCGACAATTCCGCCTCCCGCCAGCTGAGCCGTGAAGTGGTCGAAGCCTGGAAGGCCGCCGACCCGAGCGTGGAGGTGGTGTACCGCGACCTGGCCGCCGACGCCATCGCGCACTTCTCTGCCGCCACCCTGGTGGCCGCAGGTACCCCTGAAGACGTGCGCGATGCAGCCCAGGCGTTCGAAGCCAAGCTGAGCGCGGAAACCCTGGAAGAGTTCCTGGCCGCTGATGCCGTGGTGATTGGTGCGCCGATGTACAACTTCACCGTGCCGACCCAGCTCAAGGCCTGGATCGACCGCGTTGCTGTTGCCGGCAAGACCTTCCGCTACACCGAAGCGGGCCCGGAAGGCCTGTGCGGCAACAAGAAAGTGGTGCTGGTGTCCACCGCCGGTGGCCTCCACGCTGGCCAGCCGACTGGCGCCGGGCATGAAGACTTCCTGAAAGTGTTCCTGGGCTTTATTGGTGTGACCGACCTGGAAATCGTCCGCGCCCATGGCCTGGCCTATGGCCCGGAGCAGCGTAGCCAGGCGATTGATGCTGCGCAGGCGCAAATTGCCAACGAGCTGTTTGCTGCTGCCTGATCCTCATTAGCTGGCCTGTCATGGCCTCATCGCAGGCAAGCCAGCTCCCACCCAGTACATGTGGGAGCTGGCTTGCCGGCGATGAGGCCGTTTCAGGCGACCGGGATGGTTGGGTCGGCAGCTGCCAGTGCCACTGCCCGATCGGCCGCTGGCGGGTAGATCCACTGTGTATTGATCTGCGCCTTCAGCACCTTGGCCTCGGCCTTGTCCTCCGGTGGCGACACCGCACGCTCCCACCCCTCGGTATACACCGCGCCCCAGGCCCCCAGGTCCAGGCACGTCACGTACTTGGGCTGGCTGTAGGCCATGGGTGCCACGCCAATCAGCTCGGCAGCGGCATTGTTGCCTGCATGGCGCCCCAGCGGAATCGCATGCTGGCAGGACATCACTGCGTAATTGCCTAGCTCGTCGCAGGCGGCATAGGCCACATCACCGGCTGCGTATACCGCATCATTGCCCTTGACCTTCAGGTTGCCATCCACGTGCAGGCGCCCCAGGCGGTCACGCTCGCCGCTGATCTGTTCGGTGAGCGGGTTGGCCTTGAAGCCCACCGTCCACACCACAGTATTGGCGTCGATGCGCTGGCCGTTGTCCAGCAACACACCGACTGGGTCAACCGAAGCGACTGTGGCACCGCACACCCACTCCACCCCCAGCGCCTCGCAAGCCTGTTCGATGGCCGGGCGAATGCCGTCTCCCAACGCAGCACCCATCCTGGCGCCGCGGTCGATGACTACCACACGCAACGCTGCGTCCTCACCGAGGATTTCCCGAAGCCGTGCCGGCAGCTCGGTGGCCGTCTCGATACCTGTAAAACCGCCACCGGCCACCACTACGGTATTGCGCGCCGGCGTGTCGGGCAGGCTGGCCAGCGATTTGAGATGGCTTTCCAGCCGCGCAGCGCTGTCGATCTTGTCGACGTCGAAAACGTGCTCGATACCGCCCATGTCAGGCCGGTTGAGCACACTGCCGCAGGCCATGATAAGGCGGTCGTAGGGCAGGGCGCACTGGGTGCCGCTGCGGGTACGGTAGCTGACCCGGCGGGCCGCTTCATCAATGTAGAATGCCGTGCCTTGCACGAAGCGAACGTTGACGGCATCGAGCAGGTCCTGCAGCGGCGCGGCCATGGTGTGAACGTTGGGCTCGTAGAAGCGCGGGCGCACATGCAGTTCGGCCTTGGGGGCGAGCAAGGTGACCTCGACGTCCTTGCTACCGTTGAGGTCAAGCTGGCGGATGGCGCTGAGTGCGCTCCACAGGCCGGCAAAGCCCGCGCCAATGATCAGGATCTGCTTCATGGTTGTGCTCCTTTTCAAGTTCGGTGGACAAGGTAGACCGTCTTGCAGGTCAACGGTGTTACGAACGCCGGCAGGAGTGCTTCAGAATGTTGGCGGCGTGATCACCCAGATCACCACGGCATCCACCTCGCCGGGGTTGCCGTAGCGGTGGGGCTCCTGGCTGGAGAAGCTGAAACTGTCGCCTTCACCCAGCTGGAAGTACCGTTCGCCCACCCAAAGCTCGAAGCTGCCACTCAGGATGTAGCCGGCTTCTTCGCCTTCATGGCTGTAACTTTGCTGGCTGTAGGTGCCTGGGGGGAAGCGCGAGTGCAGGATCTCCAGCTGGCGGTTGGGCTGGGGGGTGAGCAGTTGATCGACGATGCCATCTTCATAGTGCACGCTCAGGCGGCTGTTGCGCCGCACCACATAGCCCTGGTCCTCTGGTGCAGTGGTGGCTTCGCTGGCGAAAAACCACTGGATGGTGACACCCAGGCTGCGGGCGATGTTGAACAGCGCCGGGATCGACGGGTAGGAAAGGTTGCGCTCCAGTTGGCTGATGTAACCGGCGGTCAGTTCACTGTGCGCGGCCAGCTCCGCCAGGGTCATGCCGCGGCGCTTGCGCAGGCCGCGGATGCGGGTGCCCAGGAACTGCGGTGCGGCGCCCCCGGCTTCGCTGGCGGGGGGCTGGGGGAGTTGGCTCATGCACGTCGGTCCATCGCAAAAGCCGCAGTATGTACAGCCTCAGAGCGACCAGGCAACCGTCAAGCCGTCGTGAATCGCTTCTTCCGCGGTACGTGGTGCCAGGCAGTCGCCAACGCGCCGCACTTCTACCAGGCCGGCCAGCTCGCTGGCCAGGCTGTCTTCCGGCTGATGGCCCATGCAAAGCACCAGGGTGTCGATGCCCTCGAATATCATCGGTTCGCCGCTGGCGGTGTGCTGCAGGTACACCGTGTTGTCGTCGCTGCCATACAAGCGCGCATAAGGGGTGATGGGGATGCCCAGGCGATGCAGCTCGCCGGCCAGTTGGTCGCGTACGTACAGCGGCAGGTTCTCGCCGCAATGGGTGCCGTTGACTGCCAACTGCACCTGGTGCCCCTCGCGCACCAGGCGTTCGGCGATGCCAGGGCCGATCCAGTCGCAGCGCCAGTCGATCACCAGCACCGAACGCCCCAGCTTCACTTCATTGCGCAGCACCTGCCAGGCGTCCACCACCTGCAGTTCACCCATGCGCTCGAACGCGGGCCAGTAGGGGGTAGCGCCAGTGGCGGCAATGACCAGGTCGGGGCGCTCGCGCTCGACCAGGGCGCGGTCCACCCGGGTGTTGCGAACGACTTCCACGCCGGCCAGGGCCATTTCCCGTTGCAGGTTGGTGCTGGCCCCGCCGAACTCGCTGCGCCGCGGTAGCAATTGGGCCAGCAGCACCTGGCCACCGAGCTGCGGGCTGGCTTCGTACAGCGTTACCAGGTGCCCACGGGCGGCGGCCACGGCGGCGGCCTTCATGCCGGCGGGCCCGCCACCGGCGACGAGGATGCGCCTGGGCGTGGTGGCGGGCGTCAGCTGCCCGTATTGCAATTCGCGGCCGGTTTCTGGCCGCTGGATGCAGGAGATGGCCAAGCCACGATGGAAGTGGCCGATGCAGGCTTGGTTGCAGGCAATGCAGGCGCGTACATCTTCGACCTGGCCGCGTTCGGTCTTGCTCGGCATCAGCGGGTCGCAGATCAATGCACGGGTCATGCCGCAGACATCCGCCTGGCCGCGGGCCAGGATCAGTTCGGCTTCCTGGGGCTGGTTGATGCGCCCGGTAACGAACAACGGAATGTCCAGTTGCTGCTTGAAGGTTCCCGCTTCTCTGGCCAGGTAAGCCGCCTCGATGGCCATAGGCGGGACGATGTGCACGGCGCCGCCCAGGGACGCCGAAGTGCCAGCGACGATGTGCAGGTAGTCGAGCTGGGCTTGCAGGGCAACCGCGGCGGCCAGCGACTCATCCTCGCTCAGCCCTTGGCTGTCGCGCTCGTCGGCGCTTATGCGCAGGCCGATGATGAATTGCTCGTCGGTGGCGGCGCGCACGGCGGCCAGCACTTCACGCAGGAACCTCAGGCGCTGTTCCAGGCTGCCGTTGTAGCCGTCGCCGCGCAGGTTCACCCGCGGATTGAGGAACTGCGCGGGCAGGTAGCCATGGCTGGCCACCACCTCGACGCCATCCAGCCCGGCCTGGTGCAGGCGCCGGGCCGCACTGGCGTAGCCCTGGACAATTTCGTCGATCATCGGCTGGTCCAGTGCACGTGGCATCACCCGGAAGCGTTCGTTGGGCACCGACGACGCGGAGTAGGCAACCGCCAGCAGGCCGTCCGCCGACTCCATGATTTCCCGCCCGGGGTGAAACAGTTGCGACAGCACCACGGTGCCGTGTGCATGGCAGGCCTCGGCAAGCTGCCGGTAGCCGTCGATGCAGGCATCGTCGGTGGCCATCAGCACATGCGAGGTGTAGCGGGCGCTGTCATGCACCCCCGCAACCTGCAGCACGATCAGGCCGACGCCACCGGCTGCGCGGTCGCGCTGGTAGGCGATCAGCTTGTCGTTGACCAGGTTGTCGGTGGGCAGGCAGGTGTCATGGCCGGTGGACATGATGCGGTTCTTCAAGCGTTTGCCGCGCAGCTGCAAGGCTTCGAACAGGTGAGGGAAGGCGGTCTGCATACAGGCGGCTCCAGTGCGGTGTTGTTCTTGTTTTGTTTATGAAAGTGTAGCTCCAGTAAAAAATCAACTTGTTTTTTTACTGGTGCGCGACTAGGTTTTGTTCACCCTCACCGCGAGGGTGTGACCTCACAACAACAAGAAAACGGGCCCTTGGGGCACCGGCAGGAGGAAGCTACGATGCAGGTAATACCCCGTGTTCCTGGCCTATGCGCAACGTTGCTTGCCCTTGGCCTGGGCAGCGCGCATGCCGCGCCGCAGATGGTCGTGGTGGGCTATGGCGGCGCCGGCCAGAAGGCCCAGGATGAGGCCATCTTCAAGCCCTTCAGTGCCCAGGATGGCAGCAAGCTGATCCAGAGCGAATACAACGGCGAGATGGCGCGAATCCAGGTGATGGCCGACACCGGCAACGTCGATTGGGACGTGGTGCAGATCGAGGGGCCTGACTTGATGCGCGGCTGTGAAGAGGGGGTCTACGAACACCTTGACTGGCAGCGCCTGGGCCATGGCGCCGAGCTGATCCCCGATGCAGCTCAGGACTGCGGTTCGGCTGCGCTGGTGTGGAGCGTGGCCATCGCCTACGACCGCAACAAGCTGGCTGAGGCACCGGCCTCGTGGGCCGACTTCTGGGACGTGAACAAGTACCCGGGCAAGCGAGGCCTGCGCAAGCGTGCGGTGTACAACCTGGAGTTCGCGCTGCTGGCCGATGGGGTGAAGGTGGAGGAGGTCTACAAGGTGCTGTCGACGCCGGCCGGGGTCGAGCGTGCGTTCGCCAAGCTCAGCGAACTCAAGCCCTATATCCAGTGGTGGGACGCGGGCGCCCAGCCTGCGCAGTGGCTGGCTGCAGGTGATGTGGTAATGACTTCGACCTACAGCGGGCGCATCGCCGTAGCGGCGCAACAAGGTAGCCCGCTGGCCGTGGTATGGCCTGGGAGCCTGTATGGCATGGACTACTGGGCCATCATCAAAGGCTCGCGGCATGTCGACCAGGCCAAGCGATTGATTGCCTATGCCAACCAGCCTGATACCCAGGTGCGCTATGTGCAGCAGATTCCCTATGGACCGACCAACACCCAGGCAGCTGCCAGGCTGGACCCGGCCTTGGCCAGCTGGGTACCCACTGCGCCGCAGAACCTGCAAGGGGCGCTGGCGATGAATGTGGAATTCTGGGTCGACCATGGCGAAGAGCTGGAACAGCGCTTCAATGCTTGGGCGAGCAAGTAGTTTCAGGCCACTTCATCTACAGAGATATCGACCATGAACGCAACGGAGCAGCGCCTGCGCCAGGAACTCGCCGCCTGTTATCGGCTGATCGCGCATTTTCGCATGAGCGACCTGATCTTCACCCACATATCCCTGCGCCTGCCAGGGCCGGAGCATCACTTCCTGATCAACCCGTACGGCCTGCTGTTCGACGAAATCACGGCCTCCAGCCTAGTGAAGATTGACCTGCAGGGGAGGCCGGTCGAACCTTCGCCGCACCCGGTCAACCCGGCTGGCTTCGTCATTCACAGCGCCATTCATGCCGCCCGCGAGGACGCCCACTGCGTGCTGCACACCCACACCCGTGCAGGTTGCGCGGTCGCTGCGCTGGAGTGCGGGCTGCTGCCGGTCAACCAGATGTCCATGGAGTTTTACGGCCAAGTGGCTTATCACGCCTATGAAGGTATCGCGCTGGATATGGACGAGCAGCAGCGGTTGGTTGCCGACCTGGGCGACAAGCCGGTGATGATCCTGCGCAACCATGGCCTGCTGGCCACCGGGGGTAGCGTGGCCGAAGCATTCCTGCGCATGTACTACCTGGAGAAGGCTTGTGAGATCCAGTTGGCAGCGCAGAGTGCCGGGCAACTGATACTGCCGCTGGCTGAAGTGTGCGCGCATACCGAGCGGCAGTTCAACGCGCCGGGGAGGGAGTTGAAGCAGGGTGAGCTGACCGACCCGGATGCGCTGCAGCTGGCGTGGGCGGCGTTGTTGCGGATGCTGGAGCGGGTAGCGCCTGGTTATCAGGATTGAACTCCGTCCAGCGGCCAGGAACAGTCACTGTTGCGCAACCCTTGGCCGCAACTGTAATGGTCCCATTTGAGGGAATCATCTTATGCTGTAACGAAATATGTATATAAAGCCTGAGGAAGGACGCTGCAATGCCGCTTAAGGACCTGCTCATCGCCCTGGTGGTGATCGTCGCCTGGGGAGTCAACTTCGTGGTCATCAAGGTAGGCCTCGATGGCTTGCCGCCGATGTTGCTGGGGGCGTTGCGCTTCTTGTTGGTGGCGTTTCCGGCAATCTTGCTGGTCAAGCGGCCGAAACTGCCCTGGCGCTGGTTGATCGCCTACGGCGCGACGATTTCGCTGGGTCAGTTTGCCTTCCTGTTCCAGGCCATGTACAGCGGCATGCCGCCTGGGCTGGCCTCGTTGATCCTGCAGTCTCAGGCATTCTTTACCCTGGGTTTTGCCGCGCTGTTTCTCGGTGAACGGCTGCGCGTGGCCAGTGTGCTGGGGCTGCTGGTAGCGGCCAGCGGCCTGGCGTTGATTGGCAGCGAAGATGGCGGCCATGTGCCCCTGCTGGCACTGGTACTGACCTTGTGCGCTGGTGCCATGTGGGGCATGGGCAACATCATCACCCGGCGTTTTGGCTCGGTTGACCTGGTGGCGTTGGTGATCTGGGGCGGGCTGATACCGCCACTGCCGTTCCTGGCGTTGTCCTGGTGGCTGGAAGGGCCGGAGCGGATCGGCCATGCACTGGCCAACATCAGCTGGAGCTCGGTGCTGGCCCTGGTGTACCTGGCCTTTGTCGCCACCATGCTCGGCTACAGCCTGTGGAGCAAGCTGCTGTCGCGCCACCCGGCCGGCAAGGTGGCACCGTTCTCGCTGCTGGTACCCGTGATTGGCTTGAGTTCGTCGGCGCTGTTGCTGGGCGAACGCCTGACCGCCATCCAGGGCTGGGGCGCCTTGCTGGTGATGGCGGGGTTGCTGGTGAACGTGTTCGGCGCGCGTATCGGGCAAAGGTTGCGGGCAGTCAGCGCGTAAACCGCGCAAATAGGGTGCTCGGCGCTCTGTTAGAATCGGCCTCTTTATCCAGGCCGACGGAGCGCTTTCATGATCATTTCCACCACCAGCCAGCTCGAAGGGCGCCCGATTGCCGAATACCTGGGCGTGGTCAGCTCCGAATCGGTGCAGGGCATCAACTTCGTACGCGATTTCTTTGCGCGTTTTCGCGACTTTTTCGGCGGCCGCTCGCAAACCCTGGAAAGCGCCCTGCGTGAAGCACGCGAGCAGGCCACCGAAGAACTCAAGGCGCGGGCACTGCAGTTGCGCGCCGACGCGGTAGTGGGTGTGGATTTCGAGATCAGCATGCCGTCAGTGCAGGGCGGCATGGTGGTGGTATTTGCCACCGGCACAGCGGTGCGCCTGAAGTAGAGCAGTCTGCCACTGGTCGGCTGCAAAGCTCTTGTCCGGGTGGTCCGCAAATGACCAGCTAGTCTCTTTTTCACAGGCCGCGTTTTCTGGGCGACTCTTCTGGTTGCCGGCGCGACTGCCACTGGAGGGAGACAGGGCATGAGCGAATCCTTTTTCGAAGACCTGAACGATGCGTTCCCCATCAACAGCCAAGTGCGCTGCGGCCAGGCGGCCTTCCGCCTGGGGTTCGCCCACATGACGCTGGATGATTCCGAACAGCTCCAGCCTGCACATCTGCAACGCAGTAAAAAAGGCCGCTTCATGCCGCGGGTTCCGCTGAAGAAGTGATCCCGCCCCCGTACATAACCCCGCCCAATGGCGGGGTTTTTATTGCGCTTTATTGATCCGCCTCATGGCATTGCCGGGTTGCTCTCGCCGGCTGGGTGAGGTTGTGGTTTTCTGTCGGGGCATTCCAGCAACGGAGGATTGAATGCTCATGCGCGTCAGGGAACAGACTTATTGGCAGTGGGCCGACGCCCAATTGCACAGCCGCAGCCACGACGAAGTCCTCAGTGACGGCACCACGCTGGATGTGCAGGTGCGCTTGTCACGTCTGGGGGCGACTCAGCTGTTTTTGGGGTTGTATGCCGGGGATGGGCGGGCATTGCTGGAGGAGTACTACCCTGCGCGGCCAGGGGAGACCATGACCCGCGCCCTGGTGTGGGGTGTCGACCGCGCCCGTGCGATGGCTACCGGAGCCTTGCCATTGCCGCAAAGCCGCCGCCAGCGGCGCCAGGCATGAAAAAGCCCGGCCTATGCGGGCCGGGCTTGCTTAAGGGTGAGAACCCTCAGTTGAGCGGTTCGATCACCTTGACTGCCTGCCGCTCACGGGCGGCGGGCCATTCTTGTTGCAGGGTCTGCAGGACGCGGCCAACGAACTCGGTGTCGGCGGCGGCCTTCTTGCCGACGTAGCCTTGGCCACGGCGGTAGACCTTGAAGCGGGCACGCATGCTGGGCAGGTGCTCTTCAAATTCATCTTCGATCGTGTTCGGTGGCAGGCGGTCGAGCCGCACCTCACCGGTTTGGCTGACCCACAGCAAGTGATCGTCAAGGCTGTCCTTGCGTACGGCGAACAGCTGCGCCAGTTGATCGATAGTCGGATTGTTGTTCAAGTTCATCATAAAGCCCCCATTACCCATTCGTAGGTGATTTTCACAGTTGGCGCTAACACGGTGTAGCGCACTACCAACGCTGCTACAGCAGCATCGCAACAGGGGCTTTCTCACGCTGCCTTTTGGACAGTTCCCTCTCCACGGACGGCCTGCGTTACCGCGCAAGCCGTCTGGAACACCCTTGCCACCGCTCCCGATCAGGGAGACGGCTTCATCATGCACAAGGGCGATGAGAGGCGTCAATGGTTTTGTAGTGAATTTTTTTGCGCACTACATTTCTGTCGTTTTGTTCGACAATCGCTGCTCGCACTACAGCCCGGACAGTATCTCGAAGGCTGCACGAACCCGCTCTTCGTTCGGGTAATTGCGATTCGCCAGCAACACCACTGCCAGCTTTTCACTGGGCACAAAGGCGGCGTATGCACCGAAACCGTTGGTTGCACCGGTCTTGTTGTACCAGGCCGCTGGCAGCGGCGGCAGGGCCGGTTGCAAGCGCGTGGTTGCGTGCGGTTCACGGATCATCCGCGCGCTGTTGCCATCTACCAGGGCACCCAGCGTGACTGGGTAGGGATAACGTTCCCAGCCCAGGCCCTGGGTCATGCTGCCGACCTGGAAGTAGCCCTGCTGGGTAATGGCGGTTGCTTTTGCAAGTGCCGGTGGCAGGCCCTGCGGCTGCATGTGCAGCCGCACGTACTGCAGCAGGTCGCTGGCGCTGGTCTTGATGCCGTAGGCCTCGTCGGCGTACGGGCCGGGGCCGACGCGCACCGGTTTGTCGGCGGCGTCGTAACCTTGGGCATAAAGGCCCTGAGCACTGGCCGGGACGTGCAGGTAGGTGTTTTTCAGGCCCATTTTAGCCAGCAGGCCCTCGGTCATCAATGTAGAAAACGGTTGATGCTGCGCGCGGGCGGCCAGGTCACCGAACAGGCCAAGGCTGGGGTTCGAATAGCAGCGCTGGGTGCCGGGTTTGGCACGGGGTTGCCAGTGGCGGAAGAAATCGACGACTTGCTGCGGTGTCTGCACCGCATCGGGGAACTGCAAGGGCAGGCAGTCGGCACTGTAGGCGCCCAGTTCCAGCACCGTCGCATCACCGATGGGCGCCCCCGCCAGTGCCGGATGGTAGCGCTTGGCCGGGGCGTCAAGGTCCAGCTTGCCCTCGGCGCTGGCCAGCGCGGCCAAGGTGGCGGTGTAGGTCTTGCTTAGCGACCCGATCTCGAACAGGGTGTCTCGGCTGACGGGCACATTGTCGGCCTTGCTGGCCACGCCATAGCTGAAATAGTGCGCATGGTCGCGTGCGTAGATCGCCACGGCCATCCCGCTGATACCTTGCTCCTGCATCAACGGGCGGATGATCTGGTCGACCTTGGCTTGCAACTGGTCGTCGGCCTGGGCGCCGGTGTGGCCCAGAACCAGTGCGATGACAGCCGCTAGCGCGGCCGGGCGGGAGAGGGGCATGAGCGGGTCCTTTTGCGGAACGTGTCCGTTGAGCGATACCGATGGGGGTTCCGGCGTTAGCGCCGAAAAGCCGTAGACCTTATCGTCTGCCCTTGCACAATGACAAGACGGACACTGTGATGAAGTATTTGCGGATGTTATTCGACAATTTCACCCTGGCTTTGCTCGGGGTCGTTCTGATCGCCACCGTGCTGCCTTGCTCGGGCGATGGTGCGGTGTATTTCGGCTGGCTGACCAACCTGGCCATCGGCCTGCTGTTCTTCCTGCATGGCGCCAAGCTGTCGCGCGAGGCGATCATTGCCGGTGCCGGGCATTGGCGCCTGCACCTGCTGGTGTTCTCTTGCACATTCGTGATGTTCCCGCTGCTTGGCCTGGCGTTCAAGCCGCTGTTCGTGCCGCTGGTGGGTAACGAGTTGTACCTGGGCGTGCTCTACCTGTGCGCCTTGCCGGCCACGGTGCAGTCGGCCATCGCCTTCACCTCGCTGGCCCGCGGTAACGTGCCAGCAGCCATTTGCAGCGCGGCGGCATCCAGCCTGCTGGGCATCTTCCTGACCCCCTTGCTGGTGATGATGTTGCTGGGCGCCAGTGGTGACACCGGTTCTGGCCTGGATGCCGTGCTGAAGATCACCCTGCAACTGCTGGTACCGTTCGTTGCCGGGCAGATTGCGCGGCGCTGGATCGGCGCCTGGGTCAAGCGCAATGCGCGCTGGCTCAAGGTGGTGGACCAGGGTTCAATCCTGCTGGTGGTGTATACCGCCTTCAGCGAAGCCGTGGTCACGGGCTTGTGGCACACGGTATCGCCGCAGCACCTGGCCGGGTTGTTCGTCGTGTGCGGGATCCTGCTGGCGGTGGTGCTGTTTGGCACCCGCGTGCTTGGCAAGGCACTGGGCTTCGACCTTGAGGACCGCATCACCATTCTGTTTGCCGGCTCCAAGAAGAGCCTGGCTACGGGCGTGCCCATGGCCCAGGTGTTGTTCGTGGGCAGCGGTATTGGCGCGATGATCCTGCCGCTGATGCTGTTCCACCAGATCCAGCTGATGGTCTGCGCGGTGCTGGCGCAGCGTTATGCCAGCCGTGAGCAGGACGCTGAAGAGGCCTCGGCGGCGTCCTGAGCGCATGCGCTCCTGCACAGGGATCGCGTAGTAACTGATATCAGTGGGCCTGCCCCGAAGCGCGTTCGCGCAGCGCCTTGCCGACTTCGGCCTCGATCTTGTAGGCCGGCCCCTCCAGGTCGTCATAGTTGCGCGTATAGCGTCGGGCAAATTCCTCCACGCCCAGCTCCTGGTACTGCTGTACATGCTTGAGCTCGTGCGCCCACAGGGCCACGTTGTCCTCGGCATCGCCGGCCCGGCGGAAGATGATCGTGTCGATCAGCGTCACGGCGTTCACGTCGGGGTTCTGCAGCAGCGCGTTGGCCGCGCTCATTTGCTGTTCGTCACCCACCCGGAAGCGCGCCGCATCGAGCACGGCAAAGTCGTACCAGGGTTCGAGTTGCGCACGGATATGCAGCGGGATCGGCTCGACGCCGCTGGCGGTGGCCTCATCCCTGGCCTGGCGCAAGGCGAACGTGAGGCTGGACGAGGCCATGACCTCCACATCCTTTAGAATCTGGCCCGCTTGACCAGGGTCTATCGGCGCACAAAAACAGCCCATCAGGCACACTTGATACTGCCCGGATGGGCAGGCTTGTTCGGCAAGCGCGGGCAGCGCCAGCGTCAGGCCCAGCAGCAGGCTAACCCACTTCATGCAGGGCCTTTTCGACAAACTGGCGGCTTGCGTCCAGCACTTGCGACTGCACATGTTCAGTGGCCAGCATGCGCCCGACCATCAATGCACCTACGCACTGGCTGATCAGCACCCAGGCCAGCTGATCATCCTCCAGCGTTGCGCTCCAGGCCTGGTGCAGGTCGACCAGCCAGTGCTCGGCCTCTTCGCGCACCGGTGCTGCGGCCCGGGCGATTTCCACACCCAGCGGCGGCAGCGGGCAGCCGCTTTCGGCATTGTGCAGGTGGGCCAGGCTCAGGTACTGCTGCAGGCAGCGGCCCAGGCGCTCGCGGCTGGCGCCTTGAGTGGCCAGGCGGGCCAGCGGGCTGTTGTGCAGCTCCTGGCGTACCACCTCGGTAAACAGGTCATCCTTGGAAGGGAAGTGGTTGTAAAAGGCGCCGCCGGTCAGGCCGATTGCCTTCATCAGCCCGGCGACGCCAGTGCTGGAAAAGCCCCCACGCTTGGCCAGCGCACCGCTGCTGCTCAGCAAACGTTCGCGAGTTTGCTGCTTGTGTTCGTTGGAATAACGCATTCACTTGCCTCTGCAGGCGGGCTTGACGATGACGGGGATCATAACATAGCGTTCGTTTACTAAACGATCATTCACCAATGGAGGCAGGCATGTCAGAACAACAAAAAGTAGTGCTGGTGATCGGTGCGGGCGACGCCACCGGTGGCGAGATTGCCAAGCGCTTTGCCCGGGAGGGCTACATTGCCTGCGTGACGCGGCGGCAGGCAGAAAAGCTGCAACCGCTGCTGGAGGAAATCCGCGCTGCTGGCGGCCAGGCCCATGGTTTTGGCTCCGATGCGCGCAAGGAGGAGGAGGTGGCAGCGCTGGTCGATACTATCGAGCGCGATATCGGCCCGATCGAGGCGTTTGTTTTCAATATCGGCGCCAATGTCCCCTGCAGCATCCTTGAGGAAACCCCGCGCAAGTACTTCAAGATCTGGGAAATGGCCTGCTTCGCCGGCTTTCTTACCGCTCAGGCGGTTGCCCGGCGCATGGTCCAGCGTGAGCGCGGCACGGTCCTGTTCACCGGCGCCACCGCTGGCACCCGGGGTGCAGCAGGTTTCGCGGCTTTCGCCGGGGCCAAGCACGGCTTGCGCGCCCTGGCCCAGAGCATGGCGCGAGAGTTGGGGCCACGGAATATCCATGTCGCGCATGTGGTGGTGGACGGGGCCATCGACACCGCCTTCATCCGCGACAGCTTCCCCGAGCGCTATGCCCTCAAGGACCAGGACGGCATCCTCGCCCCGGCGCACATTGCCGACAGCTACTGGTTTCTGCACGCCCAGCCCCGAGACGCCTGGACGTTCGAACTGGACCTGCGCCCCTGGATGGAACGCTGGTAAGCCCCTCTCACCACGCAAGGACCGTAACCATGCACAAGACTGTCGATTTCTTTTTTGACCTGGGCAGCCCGGCCAGCTACCTGGCCTGGACCCAACTGCCAGGCCTGTGTGCCCGCCAGGGTGCCACGCTGCATTACCGGCCAATGCTGCTGGGCGGGGTTTTTCAGGCTACCGGCAATGCTTCGCCGGCCATGGTCCCGGCCAAGGGGCGCTACATGTTCACCGACCTGGCACGCTTTGCCGCGCGCTATGGGGTACCGTTCGGGCTGCCGCCGGGGTTTCCGGTCAATACCTTGGCCTTGATGCGCGGGGTGATGGGCACCCAGTTGCGCTCGCCAGAGCGGTTGGAGGCGTTGCTGTCGGTGCTGTTCAATGGGCTGTGGGTGCAGCGTTGCAACCTGAGCGATAGCGCCGTTCTGGATAAAACACTGAGCCAGGCAGGGTTCGACCCGCAGGCGTTTCACGCGCTGGCGGCTGACCCTGAAGTGAAAGCAGCGCTCAAGCAGGCGACCGAGGTGGCCGTCGAACGCGGCGTGTTTGGCGCGCCGACCTGCTTTGTAGGTGAGGCAATGTTCTTTGGGCAGGACCGCCTGGACTTTGTCGAGGAGGCGTTAAGTCAGCGGGCCAGCAGCTTCTCGAGCTGAGTGCGTTCCCACAGGCTGAGCAGGTCGACCGGGTTGGTGCCGTAGCGCTGCCAGTCCTCGGTCCCGGCCTGCTGGCCGTCAGGGGATTGGCAACTGATGCAATGCGCCAGGCCTTCGGGATCGAGGGCCAGCGTCATCTGCCAGCCCTGGATGTCGACATCGACCAAACCGCCATCGCGGCGTGCACTCACCTCAAGGTGATGCACGCCAAGGGCCGCGTTGCGCAGGCTCTGGTAGATGGCCCGGGTGTTTAGCGAAGCGCTGCGCGTCAAGGTCAGAAGTTCGCCGGCGTGTTGGCGCTGATGATCTCGGCCTCGTCCGGGCCGATGTTCTTGAAGCTGTGCGGCAGGGTAGTGGGGATGTAGTAGCCGTCGCCCGAGCTGAGCACGCTGACTTGGCCATCGACCCACAGCTCTACGGTGCCGCGAGTGACCAGGCCACATTCTTCGCCCTCGGCATGCACGATCGGCTCGCCGGAATCCGCGCCCGGTGCATACAGCTCGCGCAGCATGCGCATCTGCCGGCCCTCGACACTGGCGCCGACCAGCAGCATGCGCAAGCCGTTACGGCCCAGATCGGGCTGCTCGCCGCCGCGGAACACAAAGCGCTCTTCTCGCACCGGCTCGTCGAAGCTGAAGAACTCCGCCAGGCTCATGGGAATGCCTTCGAGCAGTTTTTTCAGGGAGCTGACCGAAGGGCTGACGCGATTCTGCTCGATCTGCGAGATCGTCGAATTGGTCAGCCCGCTGCGGCGGGCCAGTTCCCGTTGGGAGAGGTTGTTGCGTTCACGCACCAGTTTGAGTCGCGTCCCCGTGTCCATAGCCGCCTTGTAATCAGAGGTGTAAAAAATAATGAGCGATGCGCATTAAAACACACTCTGCACGCTTGCGCGCTGTGCTTCTCAGGCACGCTGGTCGCGCGGCATCGGCCATAGCCCTACCAGCAGCAACAGCGCGGCCACGGCCAGAAATGGCAGGCGCGGATCGAGGGCATAGACCAGGGTGCCGGCCAGTGGACCGATCACCGCGCCCATGCCTTGGGCCGCACCAATGGAACCGGCTGTGGCACCTTGCTCGGAGGCGTGCATGGCGTTGGCCGCCAGCGCTGAAAACGACGGGAAGACAAAGCCCATGCCCGCGGCCGCGACGAAGTAGCAGCCCCATAGCCAAGGTGCGGTGGTCGCGAGCGAGCCGCAGGCAAAGCCCAGGGCCGAAACCGTAGCGCCTACCCGGATCATTTTCAGTGGCGGCCATTCCAGTTTGCGCAGCAGTACCTGTGACAGCATCAGTGCCACGCCCACCGTGGTCAAAGCGATGCCGGCGGCCTGGGCAGCTTCTGCCGGGCCCAGGTGCAGGCGGTCCAGGGCAAAGAAGCCGACAATGATCTGCGACACGGTAACACTGAGCATGGCACTGAACGCTACCAGTAAGGGCCGGCGCAGGCGTGGGTCGTTCAAACGCACCGGGCTCGGGGCATGGTTGTGGGGTAGCGCCTGCGGCTTGAGGGTGAACAGCAGCACGAGAAAGGCACTGGCCGGCAGCAGCGACATGATATGGAAAGGCAGGCTCAGGCTATGCCGCGCCAGTAGCGCCGCCAGTGCCGGCCCTACTACCAGGCCGACCGCGTTGGCCGCCCCCAGCGAAGCCATGGCCCGGGCACGCCGCTGCGGCTCGACATGGTCGGCGATCAGCGCGTTGCAGCCTACCGGGATTGCAGCATAGAAGGCGCCGATGCAGCCGCGTGCGACCATCAGCCCGATGAACGCTGCGGTCGCGCCCGGCAGCCAGCGCAGCGCGCCCTCGACAAACAGGCATAACAGCCAGTAAGCCAGGGTGAAGCCGGCGGTCCCCAGCAACAGGATACGTCGCCGGCCCAGCCGATCTGCCGCACGGCCCCAGGGCCGGGCCAGCAGCACCCAGACTACGCCGGCCACCGTCACGGCAGCGCCGGCCTGCCAGGTGGCCATGCCGAGTTGGCGGGCAATCGGGCCGATCAGGGCGACGAAGGCCATCATCGACATGGTACAGGCCATGTTGGCCAGCAGCAGCGGACGCAAGTCCAGGGTGCTGGCAGGTTTCAGGGTTGCAGGATCCTTTGCGACGTTCATAGGGCAGTCCAGGGCAGTAAGGCAAATAGAAAGCCGATCTTATTAAGAACGATTATTGATTGTCGAATGCCCCGGGCTGCTGCAGGTCATTCGCTGCGGCGCAGGGGGCCAGGCCACATGCTACGCAACACGCCGTCGCGGCGCACCCACGCGTGCATCAAGGCTGCACCCACATGCACCAGCACCGTGGCGAACAGCAGGTAGCCGGCCCAGCCGTGTGCCAGGCGCAACACGGCATACAGTTGCAGGTTGTGCGGGGCGATGGCGGGCAAGCCCAGCGGGCGAGGGTAGTCACCAGCCGACAGCATGGCCCAGCCCAGTAGCGGCATGGCCAGCATCAGGCCATAGAGCAGCAAGTGCGATGCCCCGGCGGCCCAGCGCTGCAGGGTTGGCAGGTCTCGCGGCAAGGGTGGGTGAGGCACGGCCAGGCGCACCCCGATACGCAGCACTACCAGCACCAGCAGTGCCAGGCCGGTGGCCTTGTGCAACCCGATCAGTACAGGGTGGCGTAGCGACAGGTCTGCAACCATGCTCACCCCAATGAACAGCATGGCCAGGATCAGCACGGCCATCAGCCAGTGCAGCAGGCGGGCGAAAGGGTGGAAGGCTTCGGGTTTCATGGGCGGGCTCCGGTGCTGAGCGATTCACGGCTGCGGCGGTTGAACGATTCCGAGTAGGCAGCCGAACGGGCGGCGAGGATCGGGTCGGCAGATGCCTCTATGCCTCGGGGCAGGATCAACGGGTCGAAGTTGAGGTCGCGGCATGCCCCCTGCTCAGGGGCGTCGACCTGTTCCAGCACCAGGGTGCCGGCGTCTACGCTGCGCCGCTCGGCAGGCCAGGGCCGGGCAGGGTCGTCCACCGCATCGCCGGGTTCGGCCAGCACCAGGCGAAGCGTCCAGCGCAAAGGGCCCTGGGCCAAGCGTTGCTGCAGGTCGTGTTGTAGAAACTGTTTGTCATCGATCAGGGTGGGCAGCGCGGCAAACGCGGTTTGCGGCTCAAGCTGCCAGCGCACCGGGTGGCGCGTGCCGCCTGCGTCGATCAGGTGAAAGGCGTTGATACTGTGGTATTGGGTGCTGGCGAAGCTGTTGCTGGGCTTATAGCCCGCCGCCCATTGGCGAAACGCCGCACTCTCCGGGTGGGCTGCGAAAAACGCCTGCAGGCTGGCAGGGTTCGGTTTGCCGGTGGCCGGGTCCGGCGTGTTGGCCAGCACTTGCTCGTAGAACCCTTGCGGTGTGCTGATTGCCAGCACTGGCGGGTTGTTCATGCCGGTGCGCCAAACCTGCCCGTCGTCGGTACTCAGCTGAATGGCCAGGCTGCGCACGGGTATGCCGGTGTCCGGTGCGAACGGGTTGGCACCGCCAATGGCGAAACGGCCGGTTACCGGCACGCGTGCCTGGCTGAAGACGCGCGCAGTAGAAAGGTTGGCGGCCTGCCCGCTGGCCTGGAAGTAGCCGCTGACGCACAGGCCCTTGGCATGGTTCTTCCGGTAGCCTGGGTAATGCCCGGCCTGGGCCTCGAAGGTGTCGATGATACGCTGTGGCGTCAGCCGGCTTTCGCCGAGCCAGCCGGCGGCGTAGGCAAAGCCGGCGCCTGCGGCCAGCATCACGGCGCCGATTGCAGCCAGGCGCACGGCTTTCGCCGGGCCGTGCAAAGGTGAGTTCATGGTCATCGTCCGGTTTGGTGAAGGTGCCAGTACGACGCGGCAGGGAAAAACTTATTCCATCGGCGGGAATAGAATTTCCTGGCAGGCGTCTGCCTTTACAATGACAACTTCAAAGGCCGGGACTTTTCCATGCACGATCTGGATGACCACCAGTGGCGCGAGCTGCTGGCCCGCCTGCGCCGCTTTGCCGTGTGGCTGACCCGCGAGCCGGGCAGCGCCGATGACCTGGTGCAGGCCACGGTCGAGCGGGCCCTCAGCCGACGCGACCAGCAACGCGATGCCGAGGCGCTGCGGGCCTGGCTGTTTACCATCCTCTATCGGCTTTTCCTTGATGGTAAGCGCCGCGACCGCCTGCATGCGCGCTGGCTGTCCTGGTTCGGCCGTGCCGAGTACGAGGAGGAGCCGCAAGGGGCCAACCCTGAGGCCAGTGTCCTGGCCCAGGCCGACTTGCAGGCGTTTGCCCGGCTGACAGCCGAACAGCGCGCCTTGTTGCTGCTTATCAGCATTGAAGGCTTGAGTTACAAGGAAGCCGCCCAGGCCTTGGGCATCCCTATCGGCACTGTGATGTCGCGCCTGTCGCGCGCCCGCAGTGCCTTGCGCGAACTGACCGAGGGCAACCCCCAGCCACCGGCCTTGCGGAGACTGAAATGACGCGTCTGATCCCCAGCGAAGACGAATTGCACGCTTACGTCGATGAGCGCCTGGCGCCTGTGCGCCGGGCCGAGGTGCAGGCCTGGCTGGCGGCCAACCCACAGGCGGCGGCACGGGTGGAGGGCTGGCGCGCCGATGCCCGCCGGTTGCGTACGGCGCTGGCCGGGTTTGGCGAACTGCCTGGGGCGGCGCAGCTGGACCTTGGGCAGGTGCGTCGGCAATTGCGCCAGCGTCGGCAGCGGCGGTGGGCCGCAGCGGCGGTGGTGATGCTGGCATTGGGTGTGGGAGGGCTGGGCGGCTGGCAGGTGCGCGATGCGTCCCTGGCACGAGTCGACCTGCCCATGGCCGATGCCGTCCAGGCGCACCGTTTGTTTGCCGGCAGCGAGGCGCTGGATATCCAGGCCAGTGATGCGGGGCAGTTGCGCGACTGGTTGGGGCGGCATTTCAGCCGCGTGGGGCAATTGCCGGACCTGGCGGGCTATGGCTTCAAACCGGTGGGGGCGCGCTTGCTCAGCAACGAACAGGGGCCGGCGGCGCTGCTGGTGTTTGAGGATGGCAAGGGCCAGCGCATCAGCCTGTTCTTGCGCTCACCGGGCGAGCTGTATCGGCGCATGCCGGACGGGCATCGGGTCGATGGCCAGCTGGAGGCGCGTTACTGGTCGCATGGGGCTTACAACTTTGCCCTGGTCAGCGCGGCGGACGATGTCCGTGGGGCCGGGGTGGGGGAGGCGTTGCGGCTGGGCTTGTGAGTGCGGAGGTCGAAAGCGCCACACACTTACTGTGGGAGCGGCCTTGTGTGGCGAAAGGGCCGCGCAGCGGCCCCAGGATTTCTGCGTCAACGTCTACATTGCTGGGGCTGCGATGCAGCCCTATCGCGACACAAGGCCGCTCCCACAGGGCGGCGGTGATGCGGATATGGCCCCCGGCGATCAGCTCAGTTCCAGCCAGATCGGCGCATGGTCCGAGGGCTTTTCCATGCCACGCAGTTCATAGTCCACGCCCGCTGCCTTGATGCGCGGCACCAGGTGCTGCGAGGCCATGATCAGGTCGATGCGCAGGCCGCGCTTGGGATCGTCCTCGAAACCACGGCTGCGGTAGTCGAACCAGCTGAAACGGTCGGTCACGTCCGGGTGCAGGTGGCGGAAGCTGTCAACCAGGCCCCAGCCTTTCAAACGCTCCATCCACTCACGCTCTTCTGGCAGGAAGCTGCACTTGCCGGTCTTCAACCAGCGCTTGGCGTTGTCCGGGCCGATGCCGATGTCGCAGTCTTGCGGCGAGATGTTCATGTCGCCCATGACCAGCAGTGGCTGGTCGTTGCGGAACTGGCCTTCCAGCAGTGCCTGCAGGTCGCTGTAGAAACGCTGCTTGGCCGGGAACTTGGTTGGGTGGTCGCGGCTTTCGCCTTGGGGAAAATAGCCGTTCATGATGGTGATCGGGTTGCCATCGGCATCGGCGAAGGTGCCCCAGATGAAGCGGCGCTGGGCCTCTTCTTCATCGGTGGCAAAGCCCTTGTGCAGGCTCAACGGGGCTTGGCGCGACAGCAGCGCCACGCCGTAATGGCCTTTCTGGCCGTGGTAGTGCACGTGGTAACCCAGCGCCTCTACGTCGGCCAGCGGGAACTGATCGTCGCTGACCTTGGTTTCCTGCAGGCCGATTACGTCCGGCTGGTGCTTTTCGATCAGCGCTGCCAGCTGGTGCGGGCGGGCTCGCAGGCCGTTGATGTTGAAACAGACGATCTTCATGGAAAGACGATCCCGGTAAAAGGCGGGATGCTAGCCGACATCGCCCCACATCACCAGCATGGCGGCTTCGGGAGCCTGCTGCTAACGTGCTGTAGGGGGTGAACGAAGCGCGGTGGTGCACCTCCAAGGCAATGTACGCCCATTCCAGGAGGTCTGCCCGCAATGCCCGAAACCACTGCCGCTCCGGCTCAAGTCTGCCTGCTCGATGACGGCTACAGCCGCGAGGCGCGTTCGCTGCTGTACAACGCCTACCGCCACGAACCTACCTTTGCCTATATCTTCGAAGCCCAGCGCCCAGGGTATGAGCAACGCTTGCGGGTGATGGTGCGCGAATGGGTGCGTCAGCACTTTTACTTGCAGTTACCTGCCATCGGTTTGCTGGTGGACGACCGCCTGATTGCCCTGGCCCTGATCGTGCCGCCGGTGCGCCGGTTGGGCGTTGCCGACAGCTGGGCCTGGCGCCTGCGCATGATCCTCGGCACTGGCCTGCGCTGCACGCGGCGTTACATGGACTACCAGGCCGCCCTGTCCACCTGCCTGCCCACCGATCAGGTGCATGTGTTGCCATTGCTGGGGGTACATCCGCAATTTCAGGGCAAGCATTACGGGGAGCAATTGTTACAAGCCGTGCACGACTGGTGCGCGGATCAACCAGGCACCCAGGGCGTGGTGCTCGACACCGGCAATGAGCATTACCTGGCCTTTTACCAGCGCCAGGGCTATGAAGAAATTGGTGAGGTCGCCGTAGGACCTATCCGGGAACGGGTCTTCTTCCATCCCAATCCAGTCTCTTCAACCTCCACTTTTGCCTGAACATCCCGCCAGGCGGCTCCCTTGAGCGTCTGGCTCTGGTAGCATTTGCCGCATGACGTATTCAGGAAGATTGACCTGGGGCCTGGTTATCTGGGCCGCCAGTTTCGCAGCATGGGGCCAGAGCGAGTTGCTGGTGAAGGTAAAACCAGCCAACAAAGCGCTCAAGGCCAATGTCGAAGGCTATATAGGCACCCTTGGTGACCGCGATGAAGAAGCATTGTTACGCTTCAGTCGCGGGGCAGAGGAGCAGGCGCGCAAAGCCGCGCAGGCACTTGGCTACTACCAGGCGCAGATCGATACCGAGGTAAAGCCCCCCAAAGACGCAGACCATTCCCCGCAACTGATCCTCAGCATCAACCCGGGCGAGCCGATCCGCCTGCGCAACGTGACCGTGCGCATCGAAGGCCCCGCCAGCGAAATGAAGGCCTTCCGTGTGCCCGACAGCAAGGCACTGCGCCCAGGTGAACAACTCAACCACGGCCATTACGAAGATGCCAAGCGGCTGATCCAGAACCAGGCGTCGCGCTACGGTTTTTTCAGTGGCCGCTTCAGCAGCCAGCGCCTGGCCGTCGACCCGCAGGCCGGTGTGGCCGATATCGAACTGGTCTACCAGAGTGGTCCGCGCTATCACTTGGGCGCAGTGACCTTCGGCGGCGACACGCCGCTGGACGATGACCTGCTGCAGCGCATGGTGTCGTTCCAGCCGGGCACCCCCTACGACTCGGAACTGATTGCCGAACTGAACAATGACCTGCAATCGAGCGGGTATTTTGAAGGCGTGCGGGTGGATGCTGCGCCCACCGCCGCGGTGGGTGAAGAAATCCCGGTGGATGTCCGCCTGGAAACCCGCAAACCACGCACCATGGGCCTGGGCCTGGGCTTCTCGACCGACGTCGGTCCGCGTGGCAAGGCCAACTGGACCCGCCACTGGGTCAACCCGCAGGGCCACAGTTATGGTTGGGAAACCGAGCTGTCGGCACCGCGGCAGAACGTTGGCCTGTGGTACGACATCCCCCTCGACCCGCCACTGACCGACAAGTTGCGCTTCGCCGGCGGCTACCAGAACGAGGAGCTTGCCGGTACCGATACCCTCAGCAAACTGCTGACAGTCGGCCCCGAGTGGCACAGCAAGCTGCCCAGTGGCTGGCAGCGGGTCATTTCGCTCAAGTACCAGCGCGAGGAGTATCGCCTGGGTGACGATTCCGGGCTGAGCAACCTGCTGATGCCTGGCGTGAGCTATTCCTTCCTGCGCAGTGACAACCGCATCGATCCGCACAACGGCTACCGGCTGCAGTTCGAGGTACAGGCGGCCAAGGAAGGGCTGGTTTCCGACACCAACCTGTTGCACGGCAATGTACTGCTCAAGGGCCTGACCACGCTTGGCCAGAACCACCGCTTGCTCGGTCGCGTACAGTTCGGCGGCAGTGCGACCAATGGCTTCAAGAACAACATTCCGCCGTCGCTGCGCTTCTTCGCCGGTGGCGACCAGAGCGTGCGTGGCTACGACTACCAGACCCTGTCACCGAAAAACAGCGATGGCGACCGCATCGGCGGGCGTTACATGGTGGCCGGCAGTGTCGAGTACCAGTATTCGTTGACCGAAAAGTGGCGGATCGCGACGTTTGTCGACCAGGGTAACTCGTTCAACAACCTTGAGCTGCCCAGCCTCAAGACCGGTGTCGGTTTTGGTGTGCGCTGGGTTTCGCCGGTCGGGCCATTGCGCCTGGACCTGGCCAAGGCGCTGGATGACGAAGGGGGCATTCGCCTGCACTTTTCCATGGGGCCTGAGCTGTGAAACGCGTGATCAAATACATTCTGCTGGGCCTGCTCGGGGTAGTCGCGAGCCTGGGCCTGGTGCTAGGCCTGCTGCTGGGTACCGAGGCGGGCAGCCGCTGGGCGCTGGGCAAGGTGCCCGGGCTTGAGGTGGCCGATTTCCAGGGGCGCCTGGCGGGTAGCTGGCAGGCCAGCATGCTGCGCTGGGCCGACGGTGGCAGCACGGTAGAGTTGCAGGCACCGCTACTGGCCTGGTCGCCTGCCTGCCTGCTGCGCGCCACCCTGTGCATCGACCGGTTGCAGGCACAACGCATCGACATGGCCTTTGCGCCAAGTGCCGAGCCGGCCGAAAGCGGCCCGCTGCAGCTGCCGGCGCTGCGCTTGCCGCTGGCCATCGAACTGGGCGAGGTCAAGGTCGGCCAACTGCGGCTGGATGGCAGCGACCTGCTGGGTGACTTGCAACTGGCTGCGCACTGGACCGGCACCGGGATGCGCATCGACAGCCTGCACCTGCAGCGCGATGACCTGCAATTGAACCTGCAGGGCGACCTGCAGCCCGAAGGTGACTGGCCAGTGCAACTCCAGGCGCAGCTGCAACTGCCAGCCGTGGACGGCAAACCCTGGCAGTTGGCACTGACCGCCACCGGCGAATTGCAAAAGACCCTGAAGCTTGCGGGCACCAGCAGCGGTTACCTCGACGCCACGCTGAACGGGCAGTTGCAGGCGTTGGCCGAGCACCTGCCGGCGACCCTGCAGATTCGTTCAGAGGCGTTCAAGCCGGCGGGCTCGCTGCCCGATACCTTGCAGTTGAATCAGCTCAAGCTTGATGCCAAGGGCGACCTGCTCAAGGGTTATCAACTGTCGGGAACGGCCAGCCTGCCGGCTGAACAGTCGCCAATCGCGTTGGCGCTGTCCGGGTTGGTCGACAGCAAAGGCGCCAGGCTCGATGCCCTTGACCTGACCGCCAGCGACACCCAGCGCGTGAAACTGCAGGCCACGGCCGACTGGCAGCAAGGCCTGACCGCCGATGCGCAGCTGGACTGGCAGGACTTCCCGTGGTTGCGCCTGTACCCGCTGGAGACACCCCCCGAGGTTACCCTCAAGCGTTTCAATACGCAGGTGCATTATCGCGATGGCAATTATCAGGGCACCTTCAAAGGCGACCTGGACGGCCCGGCAGGGGCGTTCAGCCTGGTCAGCCCGTTCGAAGGTGACCTGACCCAGGTGAAACTGCCGCAACTGGCGCTGACCGCCGGGCAAGGCAAGGCCGCCGGCAGTGTGGCCGTGCGTTTTGCCGACACCTTGGCCTGGGATGTCGACTTGCAGCTTTCGGCGCTCGACCCGGCCTATTGGCTGGCGGAGCTGCCGGGCACCTTGGCGGGTCCGCTGCGCAGCAAGGGCGAGATGAAGGGCGAGGTGCTCACCCTTGATGCCCAGCTTGATCTCAAGGGCCGCCTGCGCGGCCAGCCGGCAGTGTTCAAGGCTGAGGCCCAGGGGGCGGGGCAGAACTGGACACTCGGCGCCCTGGCGATCCAGCTGGGTGACAACCGTATCAACGGCAGTGGCAGCTTGCAGCAGCGCCTGGCCGGGCGAATCGACCTTGACCTCCCGCGCCTGGGCCAGCTGTGGCCAAGGCTGCAAGGCCAGGTCAAGGGCCGGCTGGATGTTGCCGGCACCTTGCAGGCTCCTCAAGGCACGCTGACCTTGCAGGGCCAGCACTTGGCCCAGGCCGAAAACCGGCTGCAACAGTTGGACCTGGATGCCCGCCTGGACAACGCCCAGCGCGGTGTGATCGAGCTAAAGGCCACTGGCATTCACCTGGGCGACACGGCATTGGGCACGCTGCAGGCCAACGGCAAAGGCGACATTCGCCAGCAAGCCTTGACCCTGGCGCTGGATGGCCCGCAACTCAAGCTTGACCTCGGACTGGATGGCCAGTTGAGCAAGGGTGACTGGCGTGGCCGCCTTGCGAGTGGGCGTATCCAGGCCGGTGGCCAGGATTGGCAGCTGCAATCGCCGGCACGCCTGCAGCGTCTGGCCAGCGGCCAGCTGGACTTCGGTGCCCATTGCTGGCGATCTGGCCAGGCCAGCCTGTGTGGTGACGACCAGCGCTTGGCGCCCGAGCCGCGCTTGCGCTACCACCTCAAGCAGTTCCCGCTCGACAGCCTTGCCCAGTGGCTGCCAAAAGACTTCGCCTGGCAGGGCCTGCTCAATGCGGATATCAATCTGGACATCCCGGCCAGCGGCCCCAAAGGCAACATTGTCATTGATGCCAGTGGCGGCACGCTGCGTGTGCGCGACAAGGGCCGTTGGGTCGATTTCCCCTATCAGGCCCTGCGTGTCGACAGCACGTTGGCGCCACAGCGTATCGATACCCGCCTGGCGTTCCGTGGAGAGCGCCTGGGCGAGCTGAACGTCAATACGCGCCTCGACCCGTTGGGCAAGAACAAGCCTCTGTCAGGTGATTTCCGCCTGGCCGGGCTGGACCTGTCGGTGGCGCGTCCGTTCGTGCCGATGGTCGAACGCCTGGCCGGGCAGCTCAACGGCAGTGGGCGGCTTTCAGGCACCTTGCTGGCACCACAGGTCAACGGCAACCTGATGCTCAGCGGTGGCGAAGTGAGTGGCGCCGAGTTGCCGGCCAGCCTTGAGGACCTGACGTTGCAGGCGCTGATCGCCGGCGAGCAGGTGCAACTCAATGGCAACTGGCGCAGCGGCGATGCAGGGCGCGGCCAGTTGAGTGGCAACCTCACGTGGGGGCAGGCATTGGGCATGGACTTGCGCCTGCAAGGCCAGCAACTGCCGGTCACGGTCGAGCCTTATGCAACGCTGGAGGTCGCCCCGGACCTGACCTTGCGCCTGATCGACGACAAACTGGCGGTTACCGGCAAGGTGCAAGTACCCAAAGGCAAGATCACCGTGCGCGAACTGCCACCGTCGACCGTGAAGGTATCGGATGACACGGTAATCGTCGGTCACCAGACCGAAGAGGGCAAACCGCCCATGGCGATGGCCATGGACATCGATGTCGAGGTGGGCCGCGACAAGTTGTCGTTCAGTGGCTTTGGCCTGACCGCCAACCTGCTTGGCCACGTGCATATCGGCGACAACCTCGACACCCGTGGCGAGTTGAGCCTGGCTGACGGTCGTTACCGTGCCTACGGCCAGCGCCTGACCATCCGCCGTGCGCGCTTGCTGTTCGCCGGCCCGATCGACCAGCCGTACCTGGACATCGAAGCCATCCGCACGGTCGATGATGTTATTGCCGGTATCCGCCTGAGCGGCAGTGCCGAGCAACCCACAACCAAGGTGTTTTCGGAACCGGCCATGAGCCAGGAGCAGGCGCTGTCGTACCTCGTGCTGGGGCGGCCTCTGGGCAACTCTGGCGAGGACAACAACATGCTTGCCGAGGCAGCGTTGGGCCTGGGGCTGGCAGGCAGTGCCGGTATCACCGGCAGCCTGGCATCGAGCCTGGGGATCGACGACTTCCAGCTGGACACCGAAGGCTCGGGCAACAGCACCAGCGTGGTCGCCAGCGGCAACATCACCGAGAAGCTGAGCCTGCGTTACGGCGTGGGTGTGTTCGAGCCTGCCAACACCATCGCGTTGCGTTACAAGCTGAGCAAGAAGGTGTACCTGGAAGCTGCCAGTGGGCTGGCCAGCTCACTGGACATCTTCTACAAGCGCGATTTCTGAAGCGGTGCCGGGGCGGCCGTCAACGGACAGTGGCCGCCTCGATGTATTCGTTGGTGTCGGGCGAGGGCAGTGGGCCGGGGGCGCGTACCGGGGTGATCAGGCTGGTGTACTCCTCGATGAGCCGGTTCAGGGCTTCCGGCGGCTCGCTGGCCTGGAACTGCATGCGGATCTGCACTTCGTCAGGGTCACGGCCTTCGCCCTGACGGCCTTGGCCACCGATGGTGACCTTGAAGCTGGCAGCCTTGTTCTCGCTCGCGGTCAGCAGTGCCTGTTGTGCTTCGGTCCCTTTGACCCGGACCGACAGGTCCACCTGCATGCGCTCCAGGGCCAGGCCCTTGGGCGACACCAGTGCAAACAGGGGGACGCGCATGATGTGCTGCCCATCCATGGCCACTTCGACCATCTTGGCTTTCATGGGGGCGCCCAAGGCGTCGCTGTCGCACTCGAAGAACTGGTCGAACAGGTTGATGTACTGCTGTGCAATCAGGCTGTTGGTGGCGCTTGCGGCTTCCTGCAGGCCACGGGTGATCTCACGCAGGTCGATGGAGGTCATCGGGGCAGGGGGCTTGTTCATGGGCTCGACTCCTCAGGCCAGGTGGTGCCCCCCGGTGCTGGCCAGGGGGCTGTTTGCGGCTCGTGGAGCGTCTCAAGGGGTGTTGTTGCCTGCATCGGCAGCAGGGTCTTTCAAGGTGTCGGCCTGGGAAATTTCGTCCGGGCTTTGCAGTTCGGCGGTTCTGACCACGGTTGGCTTGGTTGCCGCGTCGGTGAGGAACTCGATCACCCTCATCATCGCTTCAGGTGGCTCCTGGCGCTTCATCGTCGTATTGAAGGCGTAGCGGGCGCGGGTGTCGGTCTTGCGTGTCTGGGCGGACTTGTGGCTGACGCTGCCCTTTACGTTCAGCTTGAAGGGCCCCCACCCCAGTGAGCCGGTCACGTCCGCACCCATTTCCGTGCTGGAGGTGTCTTCCGACATCTGATTGATGATCAGCTCGAATTCGACATTACCTTCATCGATGGAGATGTTCGGGTGTGTGATGGCCGCCAGCAATGGCACCTTCATGGTCTTGCTGACCACGCCCTTGTATTCACCCTGTTCGTCGACGATGGTCTCGTCGTAATCGAACTGGATAGCCACGGCCTTGCCGTCTTGCACACATACCTGCATCAGGAAGTCGGCGTACGACTTGCTGGCGGTAACCTGGGCCTGGACCATGGCCTGCAGGGGGCCTGCGATCATGCGGTCCATGGGCAAGGCGTTGATCACGGATCCGATGAGGCTGTTATCTATCGACATGTTTTGTTGCTCTTTTTATGGAGGGGAAGGGTGGCCACCTCTGGCGGCCTCGGTGCTGGTCGTCAGCGAGCGCAAGTTTCCTGGCGACGGATGTTGCCGATCTGGCGCAGGCTCAGACCGTACTTGTTGGCCAGCAGGCTGCGTGAAAGGCCATTGGCGCTTTCTTTCTGGATCTGCTGATTGCGCAGCTGGCGTAGGAAGTGGTCAGCCTTGGGGATCTCCAGGGCTACTCCGGCAAAGCGCTTGATCAGTGCGTCCAGCGCTTCGGCCGGCAGTACGTCGGCGAGCTTGGTACGTTCGCGGTATTTGGGGATGTACTTGGGCCTGCCGCCGTAGGCGCAGGTCAACTGGTAGGCGTTGTCGATGCCGATACAGTCGACCAGGGCCTGCAGCGAGTGGGGCAGTTGGCTGATATCGATGAGGCTCAAGTCTGGTAATTCCATATGGCGCTCCTTCGGGATGGGGGAATGTGCGACCCGATCACCAGCGGCGTTATGTCGACGGTGTGAGCAAATTCTGTGTGACACCCCCGGCGCATCGCTAGGCGACATGTGGGTTGCAGCTTGTAGCCTCGGTGAACAGCGATTGCAGGCAGCGATATCCTGCGTTGTAGGACATGTCTCCACGATGTGGCTGTGGCCGTTGATTTCCCATCAGGGCGCTCCGCTCGTCCAGTGATGGGCCAGGGTACCCTCAGTTGCAGGGGTAGCTGCTCAGCAGGCTGGCGCTGCGCAGGTAGGCCTGAGGCGCATCGAGCATGCCTTGTGGCAGCGCCCGCCAGTCGACCAGCAGGCACAAGGCATGCAATGGCTGCCCGCCGCGCTGACCGATGACCGTGCCGGAAAAGCTGCGGCGGTACAGCGCCTGGGTCTGGTGCAGCGCCTGCACCTGATCGGCTTGGGCCAAGGTCTGCCGGACCAAATCAGGCAACTGGGCCATGGGGGCGCTGAAATGCAGTGGGGCGTCGGGTGCCTGCAGGTAGCCAGCCTGACGCACGCGCTGCCACAGTTGTTGCCACTGGCTGGCGCCAGCATGGCGCTCCAGGTCGCGACCAAGCTCAAGCAGTTGCGCTGCCGTTACCTCGCGGGTGTCCAGCGCGTGAAGGGTAAGCGGGGTGAGAATCAGGGACGCGAACAGCAGGGGTTTGTACATGATGCCTCCGGCATGGGTGCTTGGAGCCCCATGCTTTCAGGCAGTCGCCACCCTACCCAGCAGGAAATGCAGCGCCGGGCCCTATGGGCGTTGTATCATTGCCACGGCTCGTTGCGAGCCATTTGCCCCTGATGTTGCAAGGAACTTTCGATGACACACGTGCAGCGCCTCAAATATTCCCTTCTGATCATCCTGGTAGTACTGGGCCTGATGCTGGGCCTGTCCCACCTGCAGAAGCAGGGCACGATCAGTGAGCAGACCTTCCAGATGGCGGCCATCGCCATCGCCGTTGTGGTCGTGGTGATCAACGGCATTCTGCGGCGCAAGGTCAAGCCCTGATCCGTGCGGGCCGGCCAGGTGTGGCCGGCCATGCGCTCAGGGCGTGTGTGTCTGCTCCAGTACGGCGCGCGCCTGGGGGTTGAGGCTGTAGCACTTGTCGTTGCCCAGTTCGATGACACCTTCGGTGCACAGCCGCTTGAGCACCTCACGCACGCTGAGGAACGACAGCGGAATATCCAGCTGTTCCAGTTGTGCGTGCACGCCGCGTACGCCAATGCTGCGGCCCTTGCGGTCAGCGGCGTGCAAGGCATCGATCACCTTGAGCCGGATCAGGCTGGTTCGCAGGCCGAAGGTGCGCAGCAGCTCGCGGATCTGTTCGTTGCCGATGCGTTCCTCAGAAAAAACGTCCTGTCCGTTGGGCGCTTTGCCTGGGACGCGCCCGGCGTGAGTCGAGGGTTGCGGGTTGTACATGTGAATGCTCCTTTTCGTGGACGAACCCGAAATGTGGTTGCCTCACTTACTAGGACGAATGAGAACGCAAAAACTGCAACCCACTCGTAAAAAAAATGGCTGTTCCTCTTCAAGACGTTCCATCGCCTTGTAACACGTAAAATTTTCACCTGGCCGCTCGTCTGATCGGGATAGACCCCGAATCCGAGGAGTGCCCGTGTTTCCACTTTCCCGTCCCATGACGTGCGCAGGCCTGGCCGCTGCACTGGTGGCCTTCAGCGTTGCGGTGCAGGCCCAGCCCGCTACTGATGCCAGCGCGCAGATCCGCCGAACCAGTTACGGAGTGCCGCATATCGTGGCCAAGGATGAGCGCGGCCTGGGCTACGGCGTTGGCTATGCCTATGCCCAGGACAACCTGTGCCTGCTGGCCAACGAGGTGCTGACCGTGAGCGGTGAGCGCTCACGCCATTTTGGTGCCAAGGGCAAGACCCTGGAGCAGCGTGACAACCTGACCAGCGACCTGTTTTTCACCTGGCTCAACAGCCCGACGGCAGTCGATGCGTTCCTGCAGGCGCAACCGGCGCAGGTGCAGGCACTGCTGGCGGGCTATGCCAGCGGCTACAACCGGGCGCTCGCCGAGCGCCGCCGCGAAGGCTTGCCCGCCGAATGTGGCAACGGTGAGTGGCTGCGGTCGATCACCAGCCAGGACCTGGTCAAGCTGACGCGCAGGCTATTGGCCGAGGGGGGTATAGGGCAGTTCGTCGAGGCACTGGCGGGCGCGCACCCACCTGCGGCGGGCAGCCAGCAAGCGTCGGCAGGTTTCGCCACAGCGCTGGCGCGGCAAGAACGCTTTGCCACGGAGCGCGGCAGCAATGCGGTGGCCGTGGGCGCGCAGCGTTCGGCCAATGGCCGCGGCCTGTTGTTGGCCAACCCGCACTTCCCGTGGATGGGCGGCATGCGCTTCTACCAGATGCACCTGACCATCCCTGGCCAGCTCGATGTGATGGGCGCGGCATTGCCGGGCCTGCCGGTGGTCAATATCGGTTTCAACACGCACCTGGCCTGGACGCACACCGTCGACACCTCCAACCACTTCACCCTGTATCGGCTGCAGATCGATCCCAAGGACCCGACCCGTTACCTGCTTGATGGCAAGTCGCTGCCACTGACCCGGCAAACCATCAGCGTTGCGGTCAAGGCAGAAGATGGCAGCCTGAGCCAGGTAGAGCGGCAGGTCTACAGCTCGCAATTCGGCCCGGTGGTGCAATGGCCCGGGCGCCTGGACTGGGATGCGCACGCGGCCTACAGCTTGCGTGACGCCAACCTTGAAAACACCCGAGTGTTGCAGCAGTGGTACCAGATCAACCGTGCCGACAGCCTGGCGGCGCTGAAAGGCTCGGTCGAGCAGTTGCAGGGTATTCCTTGGGTCAACACCTTGGCCGTGGACCAGGGCGGTGGGGCGCTGTACCTGAACCAGTCGGTGGTGCCGTATGTCGACCAGCAACTGCTGGGTGCCTGCAGCAACCCACAAGGGCAAGGGCGCATGGTGGTGCTGGATGGTTCGCGCAGCGCCTGTCAGTGGAAGGTCGACGCGCAGGCTGCGCAACCGGGAATCTTCCCGGCGCGACTGCTGCCGAGCCTTGAACGCCAGGATTTCGTGCAGAACTCCAACGACCCGGCCTGGATGGCCAACCCGGCGCAGCCGCTGACCGGCTATTCACCCTTGGTCAGCCGCAGTGACAAGCCGTTGGGCATGCGCGGCCGCTTTGCCCTGCAGCGCCTGCAGGGCACGGCAAGGCTGGGCGTGGATGACCTGCAGCGCATGGTGACCGACGACGAGGTCTACCTGGCCAGCCTGGTGCTGCCAGACCTGCTGCAATGGTGCAAGGGCGCAGGCGCGGATGTACAGGCCGTGTGCAGTAGCCTGGCGGCCTGGAACGGCAAGGCCGACCTCGACAGCGGCATTGGCCTGGTGCACTTCCAGAACTTGTTCAACAGCCTGGCCGAACACCCTGAAAGCTGGCGGGTGGCCTTTGATCCGGCAGACCCGCAGCACACGCCGCGTGGTTTGGCGGTGGAGCAGGCGGCCGTGCGCAAGCTGGTACACGAGGCGGCACTGGCGTCGCTCAAGCAGGTGAGCGACAGCGGTGTAGCGGGGGAGGCGCGTTGGGGGCAGGTGCAGCAGGCGCTTGATGGTACGCCGGTACCGGGTGGCCCGCAGGCGCTGGGGGTGTACAACGCGATGTACAGTGTGCCGCACGGGCCGGGCAAGCGGCTGGTGGTCAGCGGTACCAGCTACTTGCAACTGGTCAGCTTCACCGACAAGGGGCCAGAGGCTCGGGGGTTGTTGGCGTTCTCCCAGTCGAGCGAAGCGGCTTCGGCGCATGCCAGTGACCAGACCAAGGCCTTTGCGGCCAAGCAGCTGGCGGTGATGCCGTTTACCGAGGCACAGATCAAGGCAGACCCGGCGTATCGGGAAGTGGTGATCAGTGAGCGTGACAAAGGGGCAGTGGCGCAACAGTAGCGCTTTCTGCTGCGACTGCGATCTTGCAGGAGCGGCCTTGTGCCGCGAAAGGGCTGCGGTGCAGCCCCAGCAATTTCGGTGGTTATGCTGAGATCTGGGGCCGCTGTGCGGCCACTTCGCGGCACAAGGCCGCTCCTGCATGGGGCACGCAGTGCCCGTCAGGAAAACTCGAACGGCGCCAGCTGAAACCCTTGCTCATCTACCTGCAAGGCCCAGCCCCGGCGGTCCCAGTCCCCCAGCACGATGCGCCGTGCCGGTTCCCCATCAACCACCAGCTTGTGTATCGCCGGCCGGTGGGTATGGCCATGCACCAGCGTACGCACGCCATGCGCCGCCATCACCTTGGGCACTTCCTCCGGTGTGACGTCGACAATTTCGGTGGCCTTCATCCGCACTTGCGTGCTGCTTTCGCTGCGCAGTTTGCGCGCCAGCTTGTAGCGGGCTGACAGCGGCAGGTGGCGCAAGATCCACAAGCTCAGCGGGTTGCGCAGCAAGCGGCGCATCTTCATGTAACCCAGGTCGCGGGTGCACAAGGTGTCGCCATGCATCAGCAGTACCTGTTCACCGCCCAGCTCGATCACACTGGGGTCGCTCAACAACGTGCAGCCCGCAGCGTCGCAGAAAGCCTGGCCAATCAGGAAGTCACGGTTGCCATGCATCAGGAAGATGGCCGTACCGCAGTCGCTCAGCCGGCGCATGGCCTGGCAGATCGACTGCTGGAACGGCGTCATGGCATCGTCGCCGATCCAGGCTTCAAAGAAGTCGCCGAGGATGTACAACGCCTTGGCGTGGCGGGCACGGCCGTCGAGCAGATCAAGAAACGCCCGGGAAATGTCCGGGCGCTCTTCTTGCAAATGCAGATCGGAGATCAGCAGTATCACCCAATGATCTCGGCTTTCTCGATGATCACGTCTTCTTTTGGTACGTCCTGGTGGCCAGCCTTGGAACCGGTGGCGACCTTCTCGATGGCATCAACCACTTCACGGCCTTCGATCACTTCGCCGAACACCGCGTAGCCCCAGCCCTGTACGTTCTTGCCGCTGTGGTTGAGGAAGTCGTTGTCGGAGGCGTTGATGAAGAACTGCGCCGAAGCAGAGTGCGGCTCCATGGTGCGGGCCATGGCGATGGTGTACTTGGCGTTTTTCAGGCCGTTGTCCGCTTCGTTCTGGATGCTGGCACGCTTGTCACGCTTTTCGTTCATGCCTGGCTCGAAACCGCCGCCCTGAATCATGAAGCCTTTGATCACACGGTGGAACACGGTGTTGGTGTAGTGGCCTGCGTTGACGTATTCGATGAAGTTGGCCACGGTAATCGGGGCTTTTTCAGCGTTCAGTTCAATGACGATGTCGCCGTGGTTGGTGGTCAGTTTGACTTTGGACATGCTGAAACTCGCTTTTTCAAGGCAATCGGGAATTAGGGTGCGCAGGGCGCCGGTTATCACCTGACGCATATTCAGGCGATCACGACACATGGCGCGCACTGGCCATTTTGCCAGGCTTGGGCAAAAAGCCGTGATAAATCACGCCAGTTTGTCCGGGCCCGACTGTCAGCAGCTTGACTGCTTCGGCTATGATAGGCCCTTTGATTCAATCGGCCTACCCAGGCCGGACACGTGCATTCAAGGATCCTATGAGCAAGCCCACTGCCGACAACGCGCCCAACGCCGCTGCCAAAGGCGCCCCCGCTGTCCCTGCGAACTTCCTGCGGCCGATCATCCAGGCCGACCTGGACTCGGGCAAGCACAGCAGCATCGTCACTCGCTTCCCGCCGGAGCCTAACGGCTACCTGCACATCGGCCACGCCAAGTCGATCTGCGTCAACTTCGGCCTGGCCAAGGAATTCGGGGGCGTCTGCCACCTGCGTTTCGATGACACCAACCCGGCCAAGGAAGACCAGGAATACATCGACGCCATTCAAAGCGACGTCAAATGGCTGGGCTTCGACTGGGCCGGCGACGTGCGTTATGCGTCCAGCTACTTCGACCAGTTGCACGACTGGGCGGTCGAGCTGATCAAGCGTGGCAAGGCCTATGTCTGCGACCTGACCCCTGATCAAGCGAAAGAATACCGCGGCAACCTCAAGGAGCCGGGCAAGAACAGCCCGTTCCGCGAACGTAGCGTGGAAGAAAACCTCGAGCTGTTCGCCCGCATGAAGGCCGGCGAGTTCAAGGACGGCGAGTGCGTGCTGCGGGCCAAGATCGACATGGCTTCGCCGAACATGAACCTGCGCGATCCGATCCTGTACCGCATCCGCCATGCCCACCATCACCAGACCGGTGACAAATGGTGCATCTACCCCAACTACGACTTTACCCACGGCCAGTCGGACGCTATCGAGGGCATCACCCACTCGATCTGCACCCTGGAGTTCGAAGGGCATCGCCCGTTGTACGAATGGTTCCTCGACAACCTGCCGGTGCCGGCGCACCCGCGCCAGTACGAGTTCAGCCGGCTGAACCTGAACTACACCATCACGTCCAAGCGCAAGCTCAAGCAGCTGGTTGACGAAAAGCACGTCGACGCCTGGGACGACCCACGCATGTCGACCCTGTCCGGCTTCCGTCGCCGCGGCTACACCCCGGCTTCGATCCGCAACTTCTGCGAAATGATCGGCACCAACCGCTCCGACGGCGTGGTCGACATGTCGATGCTCGAGTTCAGCATCCGTGACGACCTGGACCGCACCGCACCGCGCGCCATGTGCGTGCTACGCCCACTGAAAGTGGTCATCACCAACTACCCGGAAGGCCAGGTGGAGCAGCTTGAGCTGCCACGCCACCCGAAAGAAGACATGGGCGTGCGTGTGCTGCCGTTCGCGCGCGAGCTGTACATCGACCGCGATGACTTCATGGAAGAGCCGCCCAAGGGCTACAAGCGCCTGGAACCGGCCGGTGAAGTGCGCCTGCGTGGCAGCTACGTGATCCGCGCCGACGAGGCCATCAAGGACGCCGATGGCAATATCGTCGAGCTGCGTTGCTCGTACGACCCGGACACCTTGGGCAAGAACCCTGAAGGCCGCAAGGTCAAGGGCGTGATCCACTGGGTGCCGGCCGAGGGCAGCGTCGAGTGCGAAGTGCGCCTGTACGACCGCCTGTTCCGCTCGCCGAACCCGGAAAAGACCGAGGACGGCGGCAGCTTCCTGGACAACATCAACCCGGACTCGCTGCAAGTGCTCAGCGGTTGCCGTGCCGAGCCGTCTCTGGCCCAGGCGCAACCCGAGGACCGCTTCCAGTTCGAGCGCGAAGGCTACTTCTGCGCCGACCTGAAAGACAGCCAGCCGGGCCGCCCGGTGTTCAACCGCACTGTCACCCTGCGTGACTCCTGGGGCAGCTGAGGAAACGCCGTGCTTACCATTTACAACACCCTGAGCAAAGCGAAGGAAACCTTCAAGCCGCTGGATGGCAACAAGGTGCGCATGTACGTGTGCGGCATGACCGTGTACGACTACTGCCACCTGGGCCATGGCCGCAGCATGGTGGCCTTCGACCTGGTCACCCGCTGGCTGCGCAAGAGCGGCTACGAGCTGACGTATGTGCGCAACATCACCGACATCGATGACAAGATCATCAACCGGGCCAACGAGAACGGCGAAAGCTTCGACGCGTTGACCGCCCGCATGATTGACGCGATGCACGAAGACGAGCGCCGCCTGAACATCCTGCCGCCAGACCAGGAGCCGCGTGCCACTGACCATATCGCCGGCATGCACGCGATGATCCAGACCCTGATCGACAAGGGTTATGCCTATGCCCCAGGCAATGGCGACGTGTACTACCGCGTCGGCAAGTTCGTCGGCTACGGCAAGCTGTCGCGCAAGAAGATCGAAGACCTGCGCATCGGCGCACGCATCGAGGTCGACGAAGCCAAGCAGGACCCGCTGGACTTCGTGCTGTGGAAGGGCGTCAAGCCCGGTGAGCCGAGCTGGGAATCGCCATGGGGCCCGGGCCGCCCGGGCTGGCACATCGAGTGCTCGGTGATGTCCACCTGCTGCCTGGGTGAGAGCTTCGACATTCACGGCGGTGGCAGCGACCTGGAGTTCCCGCACCACGAGAACGAGATTGCCCAGAGCGAGGCGGCCACAGGCAAGCAGTACGCCAACGCCTGGATGCACTGCGGCATGATCCGGATCAACGGCGAGAAGATGTCGAAGTCGTTGAACAACTTCTTCACCATCCGCGATGTGCTCGAGAAGTACCACCCGGAAGTGGTGCGTTACCTGCTGGTGGCCAGCCACTATCGCAGCGCGATCAACTACTCCGAAGACAGCCTGCGCGACGCCAAGGGCGCGCTTGAGCGCTTCTACCACGCCCTGCGCGGCTTGCCACGGGTAGCGGCCAAAGGCGGCGAAGCGTTTGTCGAGCGTTTTAGCGTGGCGATGAACGACGACTTCGGCACCCCCGAAGCCTGCGCCGTGCTGTTCGACCTGGTGCGCGAGATCAACCGCCTGCGCGACAGCGACCCGGAGGCTGCTGCCGGCTTGGCTGGCCGCCTGCGCGAGCTGGGTGAAGTGCTGGGTGTGCTGCAGCTGGAGGCCGATGACTTCCTGCGTGCAGGTGCCGAAGGCAAGGTCGATGCTGCCGAGGTGGAAGGCCTGATTCAGGCGCGTCTGCAGGCGCGTGCGGACAAGAACTGGGCCGAGTCGGACCGTATCCGCGACCAGCTCACCGCGATGGGTGTGGTGCTGGAAGACAGCAAGGGCACGACTACCTGGCGTTTGGCTGACTGATCGGCGTACTGGGGCTGCTTTGCAGCCCTTTCGCGGCACAAGGCCGCTCCTACAAAGGTCGCCGCAAGCCTTTAATGCTGCGCTACCCTGTAGGAGCGGCCTTGTGCCGCGAGAGGGCCGCAAAGCGGCCCCTGCTTTTATTTAGCCAGCCCCGCAAGCGGGCAATGCAACACCAGTCTGGCCCCACCCAGCTCGCTATCCCCAATTTCCAGCCTGAACCCATGCAGGTCCACGATCGCCGCAACGATCGACAATCCCAGCCCAAACCCAGCATGGCGATGGCCTTCATCGCTGCGATAGAAGCGCTTCAGCACCGCAGTACGCTCTTCTTCGGGAATGCCCGGCCCGCTGTCCTCGATAGCCAGGTGCACGCCGGTGTCGTCGTGTGTCGCGCTAATTCGCACTTGCCCACCCTCGGGCGTGAACTTGATACCGTTGCCCACCAGGTTGGCCAGTGCCTCGAACAGCAGTTCGCGGTCACCGTGCAGTGCCGGCAGCTGCGCGGGCTGGTGCAATTCCAGGTGGATGCCGCCATCCTCGGCCAAAGGCAAATAGAAGTCGTGCAGTTCGACCAGCAGTTCATGCGGGTCAAGCTGGACGAAGCCGGCCCGGCGCTGGCGATCTTCCAGTTCGCTGATGCGTAGCAACCCGCGAAAACGCGCCATCAGGGTGTCGGTTTCGCCGATGGCCTGGTCCAGCGCCTCGGCTTGCGCGGAGTCGACGTCGCTCTGCTGGCGAATCCGGTACAGCTGGGCGCGCAAGCGGGTGAGCGGGGTACGCAGGTCATGGGCAATGTTGTCGCACACCCCCTTGACCTCATGCATCAGCCGCTCGATGCGGTCCAGCATGGCGTTGACGATGGCCGCCAGCATGTCCAGCTCATCGCGCCGGGCCGACAACGGGAGGCGGTGGGTCAGGTCGCCGGCAACGATCAGCTCGGCCTGGGCCTGGATTGCGCGGATACGCTTGAGCGGCCTGCGCCGTAGCAGGTACCAGCCGGCAAAGCCTGGGATCAGCGTCAAGGAGATACCCCAGAGCAGGGCATCGAGGATGATCCGGGTAACCACGAACAGTGAGCCGTTATCGCGGAACAGTACCAGCCAGCGGCCATCTTGCACTTTGATCGCCACCGCATCGCAGCTGTCGCGGGGCAGGTGTGGGTCGTCGGCATCCAGGCAGCGTTTCAACTCATGGATCTTGCCGTCCAGCCTGAGCTCCGGGGGCAGGGCGCGCACACTGCCGCCAATCGGGTTGAGGTGGGTGTCGAACAGGCCATAGGCGTCAAAGCTGCGCTCCTCGAAGGCCTGGCTGGCGATCAGGGCGTCGTCCAGCTGCTTGCCGCTCATGTGCGCGAACAGGTGTTGGCGCTGCAACATGGAATGGCGGGTGAGCTTGTTCAGGTAGCTGGACACCTCGAAGTACAGCACCCCCATGAGGATGCTGCTCCAGGCCACGAACAGAAAGCTGTACAGCGCCAGCAGGCGGCTTGTCGAGGAGCTCCAGCCTTTAGACGGGTTCAGCAATGGCATAGCCGGAGCCCCGTACCGTACGGATCAGCGGCGACTGGCCGGGGGAGTCGATTTTCTTGCGCAGGCGGCCGATGTGCACGTCGATCAGGTTTGTGCCAGGGTCGAAATGGTAGCCCCAGACTTCTTCGAAAATCATCATCCGTGTGATCACCTGGCCGCTGTGGCGCATCAGGTACTCCAGCAGTTTGTATTCGGTGGGCAGCAGGTTGAGCGTATTGTCACCGCGGCGCGCCTCGTGGCTGATCAGGTCCAGTTGCAGGTCGGCGACCTGGAGGCGTGTCTGGGTCATGGGCACACTGTTGCGGCGCAGCAATACCTCGACCCGTGCGGCCATTTCGTCGGAGGCAAACGGCTTGGTCAGGTAGTCGTCACCGCCGGCCCGCAGGCCGCGTACCCGTTCGTCGACGTCGGAGAGGGCGCTGATCATCAGGATCGGCGTGGCGATCTTGAGGCTGCGCAGGGTGGTGACGATGGTCAGGCCATCGACCTCGGGCAGCATGCGGTCCAGGGTGATCAGGTCGTAGCCACCGGCAATGGCCTTGGCCAGGCCTTCACGGCCGTTGTCGGCCCACTCGACCTCCAGGCCGTGGCTGGTAAGTTCGGCGACGATTTCCTGGCCGGTGACGGCGTCGTCTTCGATGGTCAGTACGCGAGGCATGCTGGTTCCTGGGCATCTAATAGAGATTTGATTGTGCCAAAGAATAGACAACCGGCGATTTAAGAAAAATTCATCTAGCGTCTTTTACCTGCACTGGCCGGTTCACCCGCGAAGCAAGCGGCGCGGTGTTTCAGCGGGCTCCGATACCTTCGGCATGCATGATCTGCGCAATGATCGGCACCGGGGTCATCAGGTGCGAGCGCATCATGGCGCTGGCGCGTTTGGCGTCACGGGCGAGGATCACCTCGACCAGCGCCGCATGCTCCTGGCGCTTGAGCTCAAGGGCCTGTTCGGAGAACACCGTCTGCGTCAGCCACAGGTGGCGGTAGCGCTCGGCCTGGTCGAACAGGTAAGTGCGCGCCTGAAGCAGGTGCTTGGAGCCACAGCCGGAGGCAATGGCGGTATGAAACGCCTTGTGCCGCTCGTCCCACACATCCAGGCGCTGCTCGCGGGTTTTCACTTCCACCACCTTGGCCAGGGTATGCGAGTGGGCCAGCACTGACGCCTCCCAGGCGTCGTCGCCGCGCTCGATGGCCAAGGCGATGATCATCGCTTCCACGTTGGCGCGGGCATCGTAGATGTCGTTCATCTCGTCCAGTGACATGGGCGCCACGCGGTAGCCTTTCTGGCTGATCGCGTTGACCAGGTGCTCGGCCACCAGTTGCGACAGTGCTTCGCGCAGCGGGCCCACGCCCAGGTCGTAGCGTTCCTTCAGGGCGCTCATCAACAGTTTTTCACCGGGCTTGAACACGCCCCGGATGATGTCCTTCTTGAGCCTCTCATACCCGCTGAAAGCTGAGTTTTGTCGGGGGGCGAGCGCTTCCAAGATCCTGTTCCTCAATACGTTTTGCCGATCATACCGAAACCGCCTGCTGACGAAAAACAATGGATAAAAAACTAAATTGTCGCCCAAATACAAAAATGTAGACATTTTCAGTTAGTGGCGATATTTTTACCTCGCCCGCACTGATCCAGGTCATGACCGGACGGCGCTCTCCACTTTTTCTGCCAGGACACTGCCATGAACGCTTTTACGCAGATCGAAGAACTTGTGATGCCACTGCCGCTCGAGCCGCGTGGTTACACCATTGCCCCTTCGAAACAGTCGCCGCGCCTGCTTGAACTGACCTTCGCCCCTGAAACCGTCGAAGCGTTCGTCCAGGCTGTTGCCGAGTGGCCGGTGCAGGCGTTGGAGTACAAATCGTTCCTGCGTTTCCGGCTGGGTGAAATCCTTGACCAGCTGTGCCAAGGCACCCTGCGCCCTGTGCTGCTCAACACCATCCTTGATCGCGCCACCGGCGGCATGCTGATTACCCCGCTGGGCCTGGATGACGTGAGCCAGGCCGAAGACATGGTCAAGTTCACTACCGCCTGCGCACACCTGATCGGCCGTTCCAACTACGACGCCATGAGTGGGCAGTTCTATGCGCGCTTCGTGGTGGTCAACTCCGACAACTCCGACAGCTACCTGCGCCAGCCGCATCGGGTGATGGAACTGCACAACGACGGCACTTTCGTTAACCAGATTACCGATTACGTGCTGATGCTGAAGATCGACGAAAAGAACATGGAAGGCGGCAACTCGCTGCTGCTGCACCTGGATGACTGGGAGCAGTGCGAGGAGTTCTTCCGCCACCCGATGGCCCGCCGCGAAATGCGCTGGACCGCACCACCGAGCAAGAAGGTCGCCGAAGATGTGTTCCACTCCGTTTTCGACACCGATGGCGAAGGCCGCCCGACCATGCGCTACATTGACCAGTTCGTGCAGCCGGAAAACTACGAGGAAGGCATCTGGCTGAACGCCCTGTCCGATTCGCTGGAAGGCAGCGGGAAGAAGGTGTCGGTACCGGTGGGCGTGGGCAGCTTCCTGCTGATCAACAACCTGTTCTGGCTGCATGGTCGCGACCGCTTCACCCCGCACGAGGGCCTGCGCCGTGAACTGATGCGTCAGCGTGGTTACGTCGCCTTCCCCAAACCGCTGTACCAGCGCGGGCAATAATGACAGGGCGCAGGGCGGGCGCCCGCCCATGCGTCGTCGCACAACATGATGCCACCAGGGCCCGAGCGGGCCTTGGTGAGCGAGCCAGGCAATGCCTGCGTGTGAGGTAAGGCTGTGTACGATTTCATCATTATTGGCGGTGGCATTGTGGGCATGTCCACGGCCATGCACCTGATCAAGGTCTACCCGGACGCGAAGATTCTTCTGCTGGAGAAGGAGTCCGGCCCGGCCCGCCACCAGACCGGTCACAACAGCGGCGTGATCCACGCTGGCGTGTACTACACCCCAGGCAGCCTCAAGGCGCGCTTCTGCCTGGAAGGCAACAAGGCCACAAAGGCCTTCTGCACCCAGCACGGCATCCCCTTCGATGAGTGCGGCAAGCTGCTGGTAGCCACCAACGAGCTGGAAATGCAACGCATGAAGGCGCTGTGGGAGCGTACCGCGGCCAACGGCCTGGAGCGCCACTGGCTGTCGGCCGACGAACTGCGCGAGCGCGAGCCCAATATCGTGGGGATGGGTGGCATCTTCGTGCCGTCCAGCGGCATCGTCAACTACGCCAAAGTGACTGCTGCAATGGGCGCTGAATTCCAGCGTGCCGGCGGCGAAATCCGCTATGGGGCAGAGGTGGTCGGCCTGCAGGAGCAGGCCAGCGAAGTGATCGTGCGCACACAGCGCGACGAGTTCCGTAGCCGTTTCCTGGTGACCTGTTCGGGCCTGATGGCCGACCGCGTGGTCAGCATGCTGGGCCTGCGCACAGAGTTTGTCATCTGCCCGTTCCGGGGGGAGTACTACTTGCTGCCCAAGCAGCACAACCAGATCGTCAACCACCTGATCTACCCGATTCCCGACCCGTCGATGCCGTTTTTGGGCGTGCACCTGACCCGCATGATCGACGGCACCGTCACGGTTGGCCCCAACGCCGTACTGGCGATGAAGCGCGAGGGCTACCGCAAGACCGACGTCAGCGCCGGCGACCTGTTCCAGACCCTGACCACCCCCGGCATTCTCAAGGTGCTGGCGAAGAACTTCCGCCCGGGCCTGATCGAGATGAAAAACTCACTGTTCAAGGGCGGCTATCTCAAGCAGGTGCAGAAGTACTGCCCGAGCATCACCAAGGCCGACCTCACGCCTTACCCGGCCGGCGTACGCGCCCAGGCGGTGTCGCGCGACGGCAAGCTGATCGACGACTTCCTGTTCGTCAACACCGCGCGCAGCGTCAACGTGTGCAACGCACCGTCGCCGGCGGCCACCTCGGCCATCCCGATCGGCGCCTACATCGTCGACAAGGTGTGTGAGCAGGTCACCCTCGCGGGTGGCAGCGTCCCCAAGGCGGACCTGGCGGCCAGCCGGCGGGCGGCCAGCTGACAACGCGGTAACAGGTTCTGCGGTTTCCTTTTACTCAACCCGAACTGCCCTGCTAACCATTCAGGGCAGGGCGGGCTTTTTCGCGCCTGCGTCGGCGACCGTGCAGCCGGCGGCCCCAGCGTGGGCATGACAAAAACAACAAGGTAGTGCCATGCAAACCCACAAGAACAATTTGAGTCATGGATTGAAATCACGGCATGTCACCATGCTGTCCATTGCCGGTGTGATCGGCGCCGGCCTGTTCGTCGGCTCTGGTCGTGCCATTGCTGAAGCAGGGCCAGCCACCATCCTGGCCTACATCCTGGCCGGCGGCCTGGTGGTGCTGGTGATGCGCATGCTGGCCGAAATGGCGGTTGCTTCGCCGGATACCGGTTCGTTTTCCACCTATGCCGACCTCGCCATCGGCAAGTGGGCGGGTTATACCATCGGTTGGCTGTACTGGTGGTTCTGGGTACTGATCATTCCCATCGAAGCCAATATTGCCGCCACCATCATCAATTCCTGGGTTCCACAGATGGAGATCTGGGTGCTGTCGTTGGTGATTACCTTGTTGCTGACCGCCACCAACCTGTTCAGCGTGAAGAACTACGGTGAGTTCGAATTCTGGCTGGCACTGGTAAAAGTGGTGGCGATTGTCGCGTTCATTGCACTGGGTGTGTGCGCCATTTTTGGCCTGCTGCCCGGTTCCGGTGTCAGTGGTGTTTCGCGCCTGTGGGATACCGGCGGTTTCATGCCCAATGGTTTCGGTGCGGTGCTGAGCGCCATGCTGATCACCATGTTCTCGTTCCTCGGCGCCGAGGTGGTGACCATTGCCGCAGCCGAATCCTCTGATGCGGGCAAGCATATTTCCAAGGCCACCAATTCGGTGATCTGGCGGATTACCTTGTTCTACATCCTGTCGATATTCATCGTCATCGCGCTTGTGCCCTGGACTGACCCGCGCCTGGCGACCGAAGGTTCCTATGTCACGGTGCTGGATACCCTGGGCGTGGCGAATGCCAAAGCCATCATCGATTTTGTGGTGTTGACTTCGGTGACCAGCTGCCTGAACTCGTCGCTGTATACCGCTTCGCGCATGGTCTACTCGCTGAGCCGCCGCGGTGATGCACCGGCTTGCGCCCAGGTGACCAGCCGCAGTGGCACCCCTGTGGTAGCGGTATTGCTATCCACTGGCGCGGCATTTTTGGCCGTGATCGCCAATTACCTGGTGCCGGCCAAGGTGTTCGGCTTCCTCATGGCCAGCTCGGGGGCCATTGCCTTGCTGGTGTACCTGGTTATCGCGATTTCCCAGCTGCGCCTGCGCCAGCGCCTGACCGCACAGGGCAAGACCCTGGGTTACCGCATGTGGCTGTTCCCGTGGCTCACCTGGGGCGTGATCGTATTCATCTGCAGCGTGCTGGTCGTGATGCTGCTGCGTCCAGACCATCGCCTGGAAGTGGTGTCGACCATGGTGCTGGCTGTGTTGGTGGTGTGTTCCGGCTTGCTGGTCACGCGCCGGCGGGCGCGTGGGGTGCCGATCAACAGCTTAGGGCAGGGCGCCTGATCAGCCTGGCTGAAGACAGACGAGCAAGTCGTCCCCGGCTGTGAGAGGATGTCGACCATCACAGCCAGGACCCCGAACACAGCCTGATGAAGACACCCAAAAGAATCGAACCCCTGATCGAAGACGGCCTGGTCGACGAAGTACTGCGGCCGCTGATGAGTGGCAAGGAGGCCGCCGTGTACGTGGTGCGCTGCGGCAACCAGGTGCGCTGCGCCAAAGTCTATAAAGAAGCCAACAAGCGCAGTTTCCGCCAGGCTGCCGAATACCAGGAAGGCCGCAAGGTGCGCAATAGCCGACAGGCCCGGGCCATGGCCAAGGGCAGCAAGTTCGGCCGTAAAGAAGCCGAAGATGCCTGGCAGAACGCCGAAGTTGCGGCATTATTCCGCTTGGCCAGTGCGGGTGTGAGGGTACCGAAGCCCTACGACTTCCAGGACGGCGTGCTGTTGATGGAGTTGGTGACCGATGCCGATGGCGACGCCGCCCCACGCCTGAACGACGTGCACCTGGAAGCCGAGGATGCCCGCACGTTCCATGCCTTTGTCATTCGCCAGATCGTCCTGATGCTTTGTGCGGGGCTGGTGCATGGTGACCTGTCCGAGTTCAACGTGCTGCTCGGCCCGGACGGCCCTGTAATCATCGACTTGCCGCAGGCCGTGGATGCAGCCGCCAACAACCACGCCTTCAGCATGCTGCAGCGCGATGTGGACAACATGGCCCATTATTTCGGGCGCTTTGCCCCGGAGCTGAAAAGCACCCGGTATGCGCAGGAGATGTGGGCGCTGTTCGAGGCCGGTGACTTGCTGCCCGACAGCCCGTTGACTGGGGTGTTCGCAGATGACGAACATGAAGCTGACGTGTCCGGGGTGATGCGCGAGATCGACGCCGCCCGTCTGGATGACGCACGCCGCCGTGCAGCGCGTGACGAGGCCGAGCATGGCGCGGTCAAGGCAGAGGAGCCCATGCCGCCCTGGTTGCAATAAGGTGTTGCAGGCGCCTCACATCTTTGTGGGGCTTTCCCGAAGCTGTGCTGTCTCTGCGTGAGCGGGTTCACCCGCGAAGGGGCCGGCACAGGCAAACCCGGCCGTTACCATTGACGCAAGACACAATCTCGTCATTTAGCCTTTTCACTGGCGCGCGACAGGCATAAGGTATACGCCGTTCAAAATGCCCTGGAGCTGTCATGTCCAACCAATTCCCGTCCGTTCGTCCACGCCGCCTGCGCCAGAACGAGTCCCTGCGCACGATCTTCCAGGAAACCGAATTCCGCCTGGAAGACCTGATCCTGCCGATCTTCGTCGAAGAGGGCATCGATGACTTCGTGCCGATCTCCAGCATGCCTGGGGTCAACCGCATCCCCGAGAAGCTGCTGGCCCAGGAAATCGAGCGTTACGCCCGTGCCGGTATCAAGTCGGTGATGACCTTTGGCGTGTCGCACAACCTGGACGCCACCGGCAGCGACACCTGGAACGAAAACGGCCTGGTTGCGCGCATGTCGCGCATCTGCAAGGACACCGTGCCGGAAATGGTGGTGATGTCCGACACCTGCTTCTGCGAATACACCAGCCACGGCCACTGCGGCGTGCTGCATGACCATGGCGTGGACAACGACGCCACCCTGGCCAACCTGGGCAGACAGGCGGTCATTGCCGCCGCTGCCGGTGCCGACTTCATCGCCCCGTCGGCGGCAATGGACGGCCAGGTACAGGCCATCCGTAGCGCGCTGGATGGTGCCGGTTTCCACGACACCGCGATCATGGCCTACTCCACCAAGTTCGCCTCGTCGCTGTATGGTCCGTTCCGTGAAGCCGGCGGTACCACGCTGAAGGGCGACCGCAAGAGCTACCAGATGAACCCGATGAACCGCCGCGAAGCCGTGCGCGAATCGCTGCTGGACGAGCAGGAGGGTGCGGATGTGCTGATGGTCAAGCCAGCGGGCGCCTACCTTGACGTGATCGCCGACATCCGCGCTGCCTCGCGCCTGCCGTTGGCGGCGTACCAGGTGAGTGGCGAGTACGCGATGATCAAGTTCGGCGGCCTTGCGGGCGCCATCGATGAAGGCCGGGTGGTGCGTGAAAGCATCGGCGCGATCAAGCGTGCCGGTGCCGACCTGATCCTGACCTACTTCGCCATGGACCTGGCGCGCGAAGGTATCTGAGGCCAGGCCTTCGGTAAAACAAGCCGCTGCAGTTGCAGCGGCTTTTCTTTGTGCGCTGTCGGTGATGCCGCGCAAACACACAAAAAATCATTAAGCGCTGAATTATTTAGTGTCCCGTTGTATCTGATCCCTTAGAGCATTCATCGACAGGGATACGGGTATGAAACCTCGCAAGAAAAAAGTCCAGCCAATCGGCCTGAAGGACATCACCATCGTCGACGACGCCAAGATGAAAAAGGCGATCACCGCTGCCGCACTGGGCAATGCGATGGAGTGGTTCGACTTTGGCGTCTACGGCTTCGTGGCTTATGCCCTGGGCAAGGTGTTTTTCCCCAACGCCGACCCCAGCGTGCAGATGATTGCGGCGCTGGCCACCTTCTCGGTGCCGTTCCTGATCCGGCCATTGGGTGGGCTGTTCTTCGGCGCCTTGGGCGACAAGTTCGGGCGGCAGAAAATCCTCGCGGCGACCATCGTCATCATGTCGCTCAGCACCTTCGCCATCGGCCTGATTCCGTCCTATGCCAGCATCGGCATCTGGGCACCGATCCTGTTGTTGCTGGCCAAGATGGCCCAGGGCTTTTCGGTGGGCGGCGAGTACACCGGCGCCTCGATCTTCGTGGCCGAATACGCCCCCGACCGCAAACGCGGTTTTCTCGGTAGCTGGCTGGACTTCGGCTCGATTGCCGGCTTTGTGCTAGGCGCGGGCGTGGTGGTGCTGATTTCCACCATTCTGGGCGAAGAAAAGTTCCTTGAATGGGGCTGGCGCCTGCCGTTCTTCCTGGCCCTGCCGTTGGGCATCATCGGCCTTTACTTGCGCCATGCGCTGGAAGAAACACCCGCGTTTCAGCAGCATGTCGACAAGCTGGAGCAGGGCGACCGCGAAGGCCTGGCCTCCGGGCCCAAGGTGTCGTTCAAGGAAGTGGCCACACAGCACTGGCGCAGCCTGGTGACTTGCATCGGCGTGGTGATTGCCACCAACGTCACCTACTACATGCTGCTCACCTACATGCCCAGCTACCTGTCGCACAACCTGCATTACAGCGAAGACCATGGCGTGCTGATCATCATTGCGATCATGGTCGGCATGCTGTTCGTGCAGCCGGTGATCGGCCTGCTCAGCGACAAGTTCGGCCGCCGGCCGTTCATCATCGTCGGCAGCGTCGGCCTGTTCGCCCTGGCCATTCCGGCGTTCATGCTGATCAACAGCGGCGTGCTGGGGGTGATTTTTGCCGGGCTCCTGATCATCGCCGTGCTGCTGAACTTCTTCATCGGTGTGATGGCCTCGACGCTGCCGGCAATGTTCCCTACGCACATCCGCTACAGCGCCTTGGCAGCCGCTTTCAACATTTCGGTGTTGATCGCCGGGCTTACCCCGACCCTCGCTGCCTGGCTGGTGGAGAGCACGGGCGACCTGTACATGCCGGCCTACTACCTGATGGTGATCGCCGCTATTGGCCTGCTGACCGGGCTGACCATGAAGGAAACCGCCAACAAGCCGCTGCGCGGCGCGGCACCGGCGGCGTCGGACATCGAAGAAGCGCGTGAGCTGTTGCAGGAGCACCACGACAACATCGAGCAGAAGATCGAGGACATCGATGCGCAGATTGCCGAGCTGGAAGCCAAGCGCGAGACGCTGGCACAGCAGCACCCGCGCATCGATTGATCAGCGCGGCATGTAGCCACGCTGCCAGCCGCGTGGGATGAACCGCGACACCAGGGCCAGCACACAGGCCAGCGCGCAGCTGCCAGCCAGTGCCTGCAGGCCCAGGCGCTGTTGCAGCCAGGCGCCCAACGCGGCGCCCAGCAGCATGCCGGCCCAGGGCACCAGTTGCACCCGCCAGCCGTTGCGCCGCTCGCCCATCAGCCAACGCCCCAGGCCACGGCCGAAGCGGGACAGGGCGCCGGTGACGTAAGTCAGGCCGATGGGCAGGCCGTTCACCTGTTCAACCACGGCATTGATCATACCCATGGCCAGTGTGGCGGCCAACAATGCCGGGAAGGTGGCCGCCGCCGGCCACGCCGCTGCGAACGCCAGCAGTACCGCAACCATCAGCAACACGGGCCAGGCCCGGCGGCGCAAGCCACGGGCCAGCAGCACGCCCAGCGCATTGCCAGCGACGAAGCCCAGTATCGCGCCACTCAGGCGCAGCACCAGGGCAAGGTCTGCCTCACTGATGGCCACGGCCAGGCGTGTGGTATTGCCACTCATGAACGACACGAAGTCACCCAGCGCCAGCAGGCCGATGGCATCGGTCATGCCAGCCAGCACCGACAAACCAGCAACCAGGCCAAGGCCGACACGGCCACGCAACACTTGCAGGCGTAGCCGCCTGGCCGTGCGCGCGGGGAGGGCGTTAGGCAGCATGGGCAGGCCTCAGGGCAGCAGTTTTTCGCGGGCCAGGGTGCCTTTGATGGTGCGTTCTACCACATCAACCAGCACCATGGTCTGGTGATCGACCTCGATATTGAGCTGATCGCCGGCCTTGTAGCTGGCAAAAGTGGTCTGGCGCAGGGTTTCCGGGATCAGGTTGATGGTGATGACGTTGTCGTCGACATCGGCGACGGTCAGGCTGCAGCCATTGACCCCGATGAAACCGCGTGGGAACACGTACTTGCCCCATTCCGGGGGCATGCGGAACTTGATGAAGGCGCCGGTTTCCTTGATCGACAGTTCGACGATTTCGGCGGTGGTGGCGATATGGCCGGCCATCAGGTGGCCACCGACTTCGGCGTTCATTTTCGCCGAACGTTCAATGTTGACCCCCTGGCCCGCCTTGAAGAAGCGTAGGTTGGTGCGTTCGAGAGTGGCGGTCATGGCGTCGAACCTGACTTGGGTGCCGGCGATTTCGGTGACCGACAGGCAGGTGCCTTCGACACTGACGCTGGCGCCGATCTTCAGCTCGTCGAGCAGCTCCGGTGTGAGGTCGATGGTGAACTGGTTGTGGCCCGGGTATGTGGTCACATCAAGCAGAGGGCGAACGGCCTGGACGATGCCGGTGTACATGGTGTTGCTCCTGGGCACGGAAAAGAAATCTCCCGAACGCTATGCCCGTAGCGTTGTAAATGCAAGACCGACCTGCCCCTCTGCTGCTGCACCGCCTTAGCCCGGCGCCATTTACACATGTCCACTGCTGTTGACGATTCGCAGGCACAGAGCCTCGTACGGGTCCAGGTTCACCAGCAGTCGTCCGTCCTCGGTCAGGTCCCCTTCGACCGTTTCGTTGATCATGTCCACTACCGGCCCCGGCGTGAACCCGGTCAACTGCAATTCCTCGGCAATTACTTCCTGGCCAAAATTCAGCGCACTGATCTGGATACCGCGCCCGGATGGCAGTTCATGAACCATCACCAGCAACCCTGGACTGCTGACTTCAGGTACCAGCACCTGGCGGCTGGTGGCGATGCCATAGGCCTGTCGCACTGCCAGCAGTTTCTTCACCTTGCAGGCAAACGAATCACCACGGTCCAGCTGGCTGTCGAGGCTGCCATACAATGCCCGGGCCCGCGGCATTCCGCGCACTGATTCCTCGGCCTGTGGGGCGAGCCCGGCCAGATCGTAACCGCCTCGGTGAATCCAGCGGGTATCGCCATCCAGCATCCGTTGCGCGACCGCTTCGGCGGGCAAGGGCAGGGCGCCGACCAAGTCCCAGCCGGACAGCGCGACCACCCCGGGCTGCATGGCGTTGTACATGACCAGCAGCAGGTGCACTTTCTGGATCAGCTCGATTTCGGCTGCGCCGATCTGCTCAAGGTCGCGGATGCCCAACGCCGCGGCGATCAGGCTGGCCGTGGTGCAGGCAATGCCGTTGGTCACGAAGCGCAGGTTGTAGGGGGCGTGCTCGCCCGAGAGCCGTTCGTAGATTTCTTCACGGATATGTTCACGCAAAATACTCCCTGGCAAGGTCTGGCCCTTGTACAGGTACATGTCGTGGGCGTGCAGGGTCCAGAAATGCACCAGTTCCACGGTCAGCTCGTCGTGGTTTTGAAGGGCATGGATCAGCGAGGCCGGGTCGATGCCGAAGGCGTGCATTTCCTTGAGCATCAGGCGCAGGAACTCAGTGTCACCGGTCAGCAGCGCATGCTGATAGGCCGGCCGGGTGATGAAGTCGTAGGACAGGTCGGCCCCGCCCTTGGACATCTGCGCGATGTCGTCCAGGGTCAGGTTCAGTTCCTGGAAGCTGAAGCCGCCCGCCTTGCGGATCATGCCGCCGATCAACTGGTTGCCGACGATCGACAGGGGGTGGCTTTCTGACCAGGCGGTGCCGCTGGCCCGCGTTTCCACGCCCAGAAAACCGTTGGCGTCCAGGCGCAGGCCGCGCGCGCCCAGGCAGTCCAGGGCGTGCAGGGCATCACCAATGATCATTTGCTGGGCGGCGAAGGTTGGGTCCAGCCAGTTCAGCGAGGGTTGGCCGTCCTTGAAGTAGTGCAGGTAGACCCAACGACGGGTTTTGCCATCGACACCGGTGATGGGCGGCGTGACGCTCCAGTCGGTTTCCTTCACACCGGGCTCGAAGAAGATCACCCGTTGTAACTGACCGACGATGTAATGGCGGGCTTTGAGCTCGTCGCACTGGGCCGGCAGCAGGTTGACCGAATCCCGGCCGTTGGGCACCTCTGGCAGCAGCGGCCAGTCTTCTTCGCGGATTTCGACCATGTGGTACAGCCCCGGGTAAGGCCCGTGGGCCATCTCGGCCAAGCGGAAGTCGGCACCTTTGCCGGTGTGCGAGGGGATCAGGTCGTCGATGGTCACGGCATTGTGCGCGGCGGCCATGCGGCTCATCTGCACCAGTTCCTGCTCGCTGCCGTACAGCGGGTCGATATCGAAGCTGATGCGGTCGAAGTTACCGTCCACGCTGGGGGTGAGTTCGCGGCCACGGATGCCGCCGGACAACTTGATCGGGCCAGTGTGCAGGCCTTGAATGCCGATCTCCGACAAGCGCTTCCACAGCGCTTCGTGGGCCAGCGCGCCGAGCACGGAGCAGTCTTGCGGGGCGATAATGGCGTCGGGGTAGACGGTCAACCAGACCGAGGCGATTTCAGTGGCGCGGCGGGGCTGGGCTTCGGCGTAGGGCTGTTGCCACAGGCGTGACTGCCCTGAATACAGGCTGGCCCGCTCTTGGGAAGCCTTGAGCATGGCGCGGTCTTCGAGCCATTTGACGTATGACGGGTCGGGCTGGGTCATTTCGCGTCCTCTTTGCGTGTCGGCACCGGCTCAGGTTATGACGGCATTGTGGCCTGATCGTTCGGCTGAAACCTGTGATGGCCTCTTCGCGGGTTTACCCGCGAAGAGGCCGGCCCTGCCAGTACCCCTCAGCGCCGGGCGGACAACTGCTGGGGCGCCAGGAACGCATCATGGAAGTAATTACGCACGGCCTGCATCGCCGGGCTGAATGCCCGCTCACGGTGCCAGGCCAGCCCTACACTCATGGGTGTGACCGGGTCGCTGATGGTCACCGTCTCGATGCGCTTGCCCTCCAGCGACCAAGGCCTGTGCACCAGATCTGACAAGATCGCCACACCACTGCCATTGGCAACCATGCTGCGCACGGCTTCCACCGAACTGGTCCGCACCCGCACGCTCGGGCGCTGCCCGGCCAGTTCCCAATAACGCATGGCGCTTTGCTCGGCCTCGTCTACGGTCAGCAGGATGAACGGTTCGCAGGCCACATCGGCCAGGCTTACAGCCGAGCGCTCGCACAGCGGGTGGTGGCCGGGCAGCCACAGCCGGCGCTCGGAGTTGAACAGGGTTTCGGAGACGATGTCGGGGTGGGTGAGGTTGGCCGTGAGCACAACCGCCATGTCGAAACGCCCCTCCAGCAAACCTTGCTCGATGGCGCTGCGCTCCTGCTCGTACAGCTCCAGGGTCACATCCGGGTGCCAGTGTTCCAGGCGCTGCAGGTGGTGTGGGAGGAAGTAGCCGATCACTGTGTAGCTTGCCGCCAGGCGCAGCAGGCCGCTGGCGCGCACGTTCGGCAGCGGGCTGTTCAGTGCGTCATCAACACTGCGCAGAATCACGTAGGCGCGGTTCAGGAAGTGCCGGCCGGCCTCGGTCAGGCTCATGCCTTGGGCCGAGCGCTGGAACAGCAGCACGCCAAGCATGGCTTCCAGTTCCTTGATTGCCGTGGTCACCGCCGACTGGGAGATGTTCAGGTGGATGGCTGCCTGGGAAATCTGGCCGATCTCGGCGGTGGCAACGAAGTAGCGGACCTGGCGCAGGGTCAGTGACACGTTTGGCTCCTGAGGTATCTGATTTTCCGAAGACACCCTATCTGTTTATAGATCTTCCCAAGGGGGTAAGGAGAATCTAACGTGGCTTGCATGCAGTCACAAGCACCAGGAGAGACAGTCATGCAGGTGGTGGATTTCAACTCGGACATGGGTGAGGGATTTGGTCCGTGGACCATTGGCGACGGCGTCGACAATGAGCTGATGGGCTACATAAGCACGGCCAACATCGCCACGGGTTTTCATGCCGGCGACCCCGGCACCATGCGCCGCACCGTCGAGCGGGCCAAGGCCCTGGGCGTGGCGGTGGGTGCGCACCCGGGCTTTCGTGACCTTGTCGGTTTTGGCCGCCGGCATATCAACGCGCCAGCCCAGGAACTGGTCGACGACATGCTCTACCAGCTGGGTGCACTGCGCGAAATTGCCCGTGCCCAAGGGGTACGCCTGCAGCACATCAAGCCGCACGGTGCCCTGTACATGCACCTGGCGCGTGACGAGGAAGCTGCCCGCCTGCTGGTGGAAAACCTGCGGGTGATAGAGCCGGAGCTGCTGTTGTACTGCATGCCGGGTTCGGTGATCTGCCGTATTGCCCAGGCGCTTGGCCAGCCGGTGGTTCGCGAGTTCTACGCCGACCGTGAGTACGACCTGAGCGGCTCGATCGTGTTCACCCGCAATGTGCGGGGCCATGAGCCCAACGCGGTTGCCGAGCGCGTGTTGCGGGCGTGCCAGCAGGGCCTGGTGCGCACGGTCGAGGGGCAGGACCTGGCCATCGAATTCGATTCCATCTGCCTGCACAGTGACACCCCCGGCGCTCTCGACCTGGTCGAGGCCACGCGCAGGGCGCTGGACGCGGCCGGTATTGTGGTGCGCGCGCCACGCTGAGTCCGTGAGGCATCCGTCTGGCACAAGCCGGAGCCCGTTTATTTTATTTTCGCCTGCCTTTCTATAAAGATTCCAAGAAAAGGAACAGTCATGGCCGAACCGCTTGCTACAACCCCGATCCGCTACAGCTTCGGCGCAGACGAGCACCTGTTTGCCGAAGTCAGCGACAGCATGTCGCTGGAAGCCTTTTTCAAGGGCATGGCCGTCACCCGCGCCGTTGAACGGCTGGCTCTGGATGGCGTGCTGGACGTGTGCCTGGCAAATGCCTCGTTCCAGATCCGCTTCGACCCCGACCGCATCGCGCCGCAGGCGCTGCTTGAAGCGGTGCAAGGTGCCGAGGCCGAGGCTGTGGCCGATCGCTCGTTGCAGACGCGGATCATCGAGATCCCGGTGCTGTACAACGACCCCTGGACCCATGAAACCCTGATGCGTTTCCGAGACCGCCACCAGGACCCGGCCAGCACCGACCTGGAATACGCGGCGCGCATCAATGGGCTGGCCGATGTCGACGCCTTCATTGCCGCCCACAGTGGCGCGCCCTGGTTCGTATCGATGGTCGGTTTCGTCGCCGGCCTGCCGTTCATGTTCCAGATGGTCGAGCGCGAGCGGCAGTTGCAGGTGCCTAAATACCTGCGCCCGCGTACCGACACGCCCAAACTCACCCTGGGCCATGGTGGTTGCTTCGGTTGCATCTACTCCGTGCGCGGTGCGGGGGGCTACCAGATGTTCGGCGTCACCCCGGCACCGATCTACGACCCTCGGCAAACACTCAACTACCTGAAGGCGCACATGGTGTTTTTCCGCCCGGGTGACATCGTGCAGTTCAAGCCCATTGATCGCCGGGCCTACGACCAGGCAGTGGCAGATGTGGAAGAGGGCCGTTTCGACTTGCGTATTCGCCCGGTCGAGTTCTCCCTGGATGCCTTCCTTGCCGACCCGGTCGGTTACCCCAAGTCGCTGCAGGAGGTACTGGCATGATCAAGGTACTCAAACCCGGCCTGGCCACCTCGGTGCAGGACCTGGGCCGTGAAGGCTACTACCACCTGGGCATTCCGCCGTCCGGTGCACTCGACCAGTACGCCCTGCGCGCGGCCAACCACCTGGTGGGCAACCCGGCGGGCGCAGCAGCCCTTGAGTGTGCGCTGGTGGGGCCGGAGCTGGAGTTCCAGCAGGATGCGCTGGTGGCGGTCTGCGGTGCACAGATGCCCGCTTTGCTGGATGGCCGCGAGCAGCGCCCCGATACGGCATTTACCGTGCGCGCAGGGCAGGTGTTGCGCTTCGGTTTCCCCACGGCGGGCGCCCGTGCCTACCTGGCCGTTGCCGGTGGCGTTGATGTACCTGAGGTGCTCGGCAGCCGTTCAACCTACGCGCTGGGGGCGTTGGGCGGGTTCCAGGGGCGCAAGCTGATGGCAGGCGACGTGCTGCCGGTCGGTGTGCCCAGCGGCAAGACGCGCGCCGGTGCGAGCCTGCCCATGGCCCTGCGCCAGGCCCTGGGCGGCGAGGTGGTGGTGCGGGTGGTGCCGGGGCTGTACTTCCATCGCCTGACCGAGGCCGCAGCGCAAAGCTTCTTCACCCAGGCCTGGACAGTCGGATCCGAAGCGGACCGTATCGGCTATCGCTACAAAGGCGGCAGCGCCTTGAGCTTCCAGCCGCGGGAGCAACCGTTCGGTGCCGGCTCGGACCCGTCGAACATCGTCGATAGCTGCTATCCGATCGGTTCGATCCAGGTGCCAGCGGGGCTGGAGCCGATCATCCTGCACCGTGATGCGGTGTCGGGTGGCGGCTACGCCATGATCGGCACGGTGATCAGCGCCGACCTCGACCTGATCGGCCAGATGCAGCCCAACCAGCAGGCAAGGTTCCTGGCGGTGAGCCTGGAGCAGGCGCTGGAGGCGCGGCGATCATACAAGAAGAAACTGGCCTGCCTGGCCAGGCTCTTTGGCTGAGTGCGACGCGCTTGTGGAAGGGTTGTGCGATCCCTGCAGGAGCGGAAAACCCGCTCTTTCAGGGCGCTATTCTCTAGCAGGATGTTGCCAGGGAAACGTTTGGAAACTTGATTCAGAGAAGGATCCTACAAGCATTTGGGAAGCCCCAGACTCCTTGGAGAATTGATTCCCCGATAGTGTTCATGTCTTCAGTTTGCTGGAAGACAAGGACCACTTCATGCCCGGCCCATCCGATCTACCTCCGGTAAAATCCGGGGGCGCTATCGATGCCCATGACCTATCAGAAAGCAGCGTCTACGCGATGCTTGAAGTGCCGGAGGGTACTGATTCACCCTATCCGGCTGACCAGGGGCAGCGGGCAGGAGACCCTGATTTCGAAGGTTACCCCGCCGACCCGCACTTCCAGCTGCGTGGCGGCTTCGAAAACCTGATGCTCGATGCGGCAAGCCCGCTGTTCGGACTGGTCATTCGCCTGCGTACCCTGGATGACCTGCCCAACCTCGCCGACGTGCACAAGACCGTGCAAAACCAGGTCAGCAACATTCGCGAAGAAATCCAGCAGCACGGGTACCCCATCGTGCACCAGGAAGTCTATTCCTATGCCCTGTGCCTGTACCTGGACGAGGCCGTGATGAGCCGCCCGTGGGGCAACAATTCGTGCTGGAGCCACGAGCCGCTGCTCAGCATCTTCCACGACGAAACCCAGGGCGGCGAGAAGATCTTCGTGCTGCTCGAACGGGTCATGCAGGCGCCCAGGGAGTTCCAGGATGTACTGGAGTTCCTGTACTTCTGCTTCTGCTTGGGCCTCAGGGGCAAGCATGCGCTGGACCCCAAGTGCGAAGACATCATCAACGCCTTGATCTCGCGCATGCACACGGTCATCCGCGAACTGCGTGGCCCCACGCCGCAAGAGGTGTGCGACCCCTACAGCAACGTCGTTCATTGCCCCCACCGCCCGCGACGCTGGGAGTGGCCCTGGTGGAGCCCGCTGGTGATCTCCGGCGTCGCCATGGTCTGCGCTTACAGCTACTACAGCTACCGCCTCGACCTGCTCACCGCCGAAGTCCTGGAATCGCTCAACGCGATTTTGCAGCAGTAGCAGGGGCCGCCATATGCCAAGCCAATCCGATTTGCGCTTTACCTTCCAGCCGCTGGCTGGCCGGAGTGAATTCGAAGTGGTGTCGTTCGAACTGGACGAAGCCATCAGCACGCCGTTCCAGCTGAAGCTGGAACTGGTCAGTTTCGAAGACGATGTCGACTTTGGCCAGTTGCTCGACAAGCCGGTGCTGTTCACGATCTGGCGCGGCGAGCGCCCGCTGCGTTACGTGCACGGCCTGGTCAGCACCTTCAGTCAGGGTGAAACAGGCTTCCATCGCACCCGTTACCGCGCCCTGGTCGAACCCGTGCTGGCCCGCGCCGGGCTGCGCTCGAACTGGCGCATCTTCCAGCAGAAAACCGTGCCACAGATTCTCGAGATCATGCTCAAGCGCCAGGGCATCACCGGCTACGAGCTGAGAAGCATCGACAAGCATGAGGTGCGCGAGTTCTGCGTGCAGGCCGGTGAAACCGACCTCGACTTCATCGCCCGCCTGGCCGCCGAAGAGGGTTTTGTCTACCGCTTCGAGCACACGCCAAAACTGCACAAGCTGCTGATCACCGACCGGCTGCTGGGGCTGGGGCAGATCAGCCAGGGCGCCATCAAGGGCGATGACGAGGACGAAGGTTTCTTTGACGACGACACCGACCCCAACCAGGTGCTGTACCACGCCAACAGCGGCGGCGACCAGGCCAGGCCTTGCCTGCGCCGCCTGCGTTACAGCGAGCAGGTACGTACCGCGCGCCAGGTGCAGCGCGACTACACCTTCACCCACCCGGCCTACCGCCAGGAGCAGCGTGCCGAGGGCAGCGACCTCAAGCACCAGTCCACCACGTACGAGCGCTTCGACTACCCCGGCCGCTACAAGCGCGGGGCCGTCGGCGCCCCCTTCACCGCCACCCGCATCACAGCTTTGCGCCATGACGCCCGCATGGCCGAGGTGGAAGGCGACGACGTGCGCCTGCAGCCGGGGCTGAGCTTCACCCTGATCGGGCACCCGCGCGAAGACCTGAACATGCATTGGCGGGTAACCCGTATGCACCATGAAGGCACCCAGTTCACCAGCCTGCAGGAAGAGGCTGCGGGTGCCCAGCAAGGCACCCGCTACACGCAGGCAGCCGTGCTGGTGCCCGGCAGAACCGAATGGCGCCCGGCGCCGTTGCCCAAGCCGCGCATCGACGGCCCGCAGATGGCGACGGTGGTAGGGCCCAAGGGCGAGGAGATCTACTGCGACCAATGGGGCCGGGTGAAGGTCAGCTTCCCCTGGGACCGGGAAAGCCAGGACAACGAGTTCAGTTCCTGCTGGGTACGCGTGTCGCAAGGCTGGGCCGGCGGCAGCTGGGGTTCGATGGCCATTCCGCGCATCGGCCAGGACGTGATCATCCAGTACGTCGACGCCGACCCGGACCAGCCGATGATCACCGGGCGCACCTATTGTGGCAATCAGCTGCCGCCATATGACCTGCCCAAGCACAAGACGCGGATGACCATCAAGAGCCAGACCCATAAGGGCGATGGCTTTAACGAACTGCGTTTCGAGGATGAACTGGGCAAGGAGGAAGTGTTCATCCATGCCCAAAGGAACCAGGTCAATGTGGTGGGCAATGACGAAACCACGACTATTGGGCGCAATCGAGTGGGGCAAGTTGGCCAGGATGAGCAACTGACCATCGGCAACAACTTCCGTCAGGACACGGCCCGCGACCATACCCAGGTCATCGGGCAAAACAGCCGTGTGAACATCAAGCATGACCTGAACGAACAAGTGGGCAACAACCGCAGCGAGTCAACGGGCGCCAACCAGCGGGTTGTCATCGGCAACAACAGCGAGCTTGTGATCAAAGGGGCTCAATCGATCAGCGTCGGGCAGGGGGTGCAAACACGCACGACGGTCTACCAGTTGCTGGCCAGTGAACGCATCGAGTTCAGAAGCCCTGGCGGCAGCATCGTGCTGGATGCACAGGGCATTACCATCAACGGCTTGACACTCGATCTGCAGGGGCAGACCAAGGCGGTAGCGAAGGGGGATGGCAATAGCCAGTCACTTGAGTTCACGGCTGATGGCAGTAACAAGTGCGAGGTCAAGGCATGAATATCGAGAACCTGGCCCGCAGCATTGAAGGGCACCATGCGGCGCATTTGCATTGCCATGTACTGATAGACCCACTAGCGGTTGCGGCTAGAAGCGACCATAACTTGCTTGCTCGACTGCGCGAAACGTTGGGCGAAGCAGCGTTGACGCGTGTGCACAGGGCCGATCTGGCCCATGCGCCTCACCTGCACCCGGTATTGGCCTGCCTGGCCTCGCCCGGATCTTTTCCCCGCAGTGACTTGCTCGAGCTGACGGCTCGAGCAGCGTACAGAGGGCTGCACCAGCACCGACGCTACTTGAGTGGCTGGCTGTTCAGCGAGGCAACACCGGCCACGGTAGCCGCCCACCTCACGGCCATGTGCCAAATACCCGATGCCAAGCGCCACTTCAACTTTTACCCAGTCTATGAACCCGTTCGCCTGGAGCTGCTCGCGGCAACGTTCAAGCAGGTCGAGCATGGCCCGTGGTGGCCGATCAACAGCTGGTTGTTCCTGAGTAGCGGTGGAAGGTTGGCCCACCTCAAAGGGCAGAGCGGACCGCGGCACTCTTTGCCGGAGCCTGCCCGGCGGATTCAGGAGGATGTGGCGTTGGTCGAGCGCGTGCTGGCTGTCTGGAGAGTGCTGCGTGCGGGCTCGGAGGACGCGAGCCAGTGCCAGATACCGCCATTAGCCGCCGTGCGTGTATCCAACCATATTGACGACGCACGAGCGTTGGGCCTGAGCGCAGAGGAGGACATCACGGTTTTCGCTCTTCATCACCTGTGCATCCATCCCAAGCTGAATACCGTTGCTGCAGTGCGCAGCCTGGTTGAGGCAGCCGTCAACGATCGCCGTCCTCTTGCCCCAATGCTCGCTCGTTATTCCGAGGCGCAATGGCGTCGCCTGATCGATCCCCTCCCAGTAAACGAGAGGCGCTTATGACCCTCAGTCAACGTATCGCCATTGCGACAGCCGAAGCCGGGCTCCCTTCTGACCAGTGCATGGCCTGCGAACGCCAGGGCCTGCCGATCCTGCCGCTGCGCCGCGCCCTGGTGCCGGATGCGCGCCCAGGTTGCGTCACCACCGTCGCCGGTAGCCTGCACGTTACAGCCAAGATGGGCCTGCGCACCTTGCGCATGGGTTACCTGTATGTGCTGCTGGACCAGCAGGTCTGGCAGGCCTACGAAGTCAGCGAACAGGGCCACCTGCGCCGCTTCAATCCCTACGAACCTTCAGACGGCCTACCCGCGTCGCTGCCCGAAAAATGCGTGAATGAAAACCACGATATCCCTTCCGCCTTCCTGAACATTGACACCGACCGGTATGGCACAGCCTGGCTGGCCTTCTCCAGCGATGCCTGGCCGGTCAGCGTGCTGAATGCCTACAAGAAAGGCCAGGCGCCTGCGCACCGCTTCGAGGGGGTCGACCTCACGCAAGCCCGCAAGAATCCTGAGTTGCTGGGCATCGCCATGACGCCGGACAACCTGCAGGTCGACAAGAAAGTATTTGAGTATACCCAGCGCGGCTGCGCACCGTTCGACAGTGCACACGGTTTTCACAGCCGCTGGCTGCGCCGGTTTGCGATGCGCGGCTATCTGGTCAACGCGATGAACCGGCACAAGCTGGAGAACGGCGTGCTGGCGGTGGTGCTCGACGATACCGTTGGCCTGATTCAGGAACTCAACCATCAGCGGTTGAACTGGGTGGTGAAGCGCCAGGTCTGGCGTGAAGACCCCATGCGCGCCTACCAGTTGCAGACCTCGCAGATCCTCCAAGCCATTCGCGCCACGCACCGGGAGTGGGCGGCGCAGAAGGTGCCTTCGCTGGAGCCGATGGCGGGTAGAGGGCCGTTTGTACCGATTGACCCTACGGTAGAGCGGCCGCGTATGGTCGAGCAAGCGATGAAGGACAGCGACGATAAACTCGAACAGCGCTACCACGAACCGCAACGGGCGGCGTTCCAGGCCGGGTATGACCAGCAGGAAGCCGAGTTTCAGCGCTACATCGACAAGGACGCCCGTGCTTACGCCGTGCTGTTCGACACGCCCATGTTCAAGGTGGCCGAGCAGTACGACTACGACGGCGATCATCGTGAGTCTGGCGTGGCGTATGCCAAGACCATGGCGCTGTGCCTGGGTGGCGGCATTACCGAGGCGATTGTGCCTGGCGCGGCTGCTGCGGCCGGCACCAGCGAAACCCTCTGGCTGAAATGGCTAGAGGATCCAGACAGCCCACCCTACCGCGCATTGCTGATGCGCGACCGTACGTTGTTGGCTGGCCTGCTTCCCAGCTTTTCTGCTGCCGAAACCATTAACTGGAATGACAGCGACAAGCTTTACTCGATGCTGAGCAAGATCATCGCCAGCGACGATGCCGGCTTGCGCATGCGCAACACCCTCAAGCAAGCCATTGCCGAAACCCAAGGCGCGCTCAACGCCGCCAGCCAACGCTTGTCGCCCAATTTGCCACCTGGCATTCAGACCGCCGTGCGGCACCTGAACAGTGCAACCCAGTTCCTTTACAACGGCGTGCACCTGATCGAGCTGGAAGTGAAGATGAAACTGGGCGAGTACTACGCCTTGCAGAGTGCTCATCTACGCGAATTGCAGCACAAGGCCAATGCCTCGATTGCCGAGGCCAGGGACCGGATGCATCGCAACATCGATGACATCGACATCCATTCAACCAAGGCCTGGAACAAGGTGCGGCCGATCATTCAGCACGGGCTGATGAGCCTGGCAGTGCTCGACCCGCGGTTTACCAACACCATGATCAGTGTGTCGGTATGGGTCGAGGGTACCGCGGCGGATGTGCAAGGTCGGTTGTTTGAGGAAGCCAGCATGAAGGTGACCCAGGCGAGCAGCTTGGTGGAGCGGGCGTTGGTGGATATCTCGGTGGCGGCGGGGACGCTAGAGCCGGATGCGCGAAAGGTGTTCCAGAGGATGAAGATCACTTCGCAGCAGGCGGCGGAGTTGGTGCGAACTGGGTTTCGCGGCTTGCGTGGAGTGGCAGGCAGTTGGGAGTTGCTGCTGGCTATAGGTGGGTTGTATTTGCAGCATGACACCCTGAGCAGGAATCAGGAAAAAGCGGAAGCGGAGATTGGGCCGAAGGCTTACGAAGCAAAATTGGCATTGCAAGGTTCGCAATTGGGACTGTTGGGAGGGCAACTTGAGGTGGTTGGACTTGTATTGAGGTCAACTGCCGGCCGAACGGGGGGGACGTGGACCAAAGCCACCGTAGCCACTGGAGGGGCCTTAATAAGGCTGGGGGCGGTAGTAAGCTCTGTTGCTGGGTTTATCGAAGCCGCTCAGGCTATTTCAGCTGCTAAACGCGCTACGGCAGCGGGTGACAGTGTAGCGATGGCGTATTTCTATTTCTCTGCGGCGACTTTTGGTACCGGAGCCATTTTCTTTGCAGGAGCGGTATTCAATTCTTCTCTGCTTGGCCCATTAGGTATTGCTGTGATACTGGTGCTGTTAGCATATACGGCGAGCAAGCAAGCTGAAAGAAATGAATCAGACCTGCTGGAACGTTGGGCAAGGCGATGCTGCTTTGGAAAAGCAGATGAAACGCCTATTATTCATTGGGATACTCCAGAATATGCGGATATAGCTTTTGCCGAACTCAATGCTGCAACGTTGGGCATGCAAGCCAAGCTGCACTTTGAGTCAAACCTAATAACCGATCCGACTGTTCCTCGGATAGGTGGATTGGTCGGATTAGAAGTAGAGCATAAGCTGAAATTTCAGATCGTCTTGCCTAGGTATAGGAAAAAAGACTCTGCGTATAGCTGGAATTTGATAGTGCATCGTCATGGTGATGGAGATTTTCCAGAGTTTTCCGGTGGGGAAATCCTTGTTGGTGAGGATCGCCATGCTTCTTTTAGTGCTGTTTCCAAATCGGCTAAATATTCTGAATTTTCTTCACCGCGCCTTCCTGACTACAAAAGTGATATCGCTTTTGATAAAAAACTGCATATCACGGCAGCGGGTGATCAAGAGTTGGCGAGTCTAGAGATTTCTGGAGTTGTTGAGCTTCTGCCGACGATAGGAAGTCACTCGGTAGTGGCAGCGACATTACTAGTAATGTTTTGGCCAGATCGTAATATAGACAGTGCGTATGCCGAGGTATGTAACCGGAGGCAAAATGATTGAGCGTGAGTCAAGAGTTTTATGGAGGCGCGAATTGGGCTGGAGCCGCGATTTGCCGCATGTGGATGAAGAAACAGTCCCCAGTTTAAATCTGGAGGATATCAGCCCGTCGCCGAACCATGTTGACGATGTCTATCTGGAGTTATCCAGGTCCACTCTAATGTTGCGTGGCGTTCTGGCCTTGCTTGGCATTCCCGTATTACTGTTCTTTTTTGGTCTGACGCTGTGGTTGTACTGGGCTGTCTTGAGTTATGGCTGGACCCGTGAATGGATGATGTACGTTATACTAATTATTGGGCCTATTGTTTGGTTTGGAGGTGTGTTTTCGGTTGTGAAGTTAGATTTGATGCTTCCAAGAGACGAGCCCATTCGCTTTAATCGTCTGCGAAGGAAGGTCTATTTCTATCAATTCCGATACCACTACGTTTACTTGTTCAGCCGTAAGCACTGGGGTGTAAAACCTGTCGCCTACAATTGGGACGACGTAACCGCCGAAGTTTACCGCGTCTACGCTCCCGGCCACGGCGGCCTTATCGAAAACGTCAAGCTGTCTGTCCGCAACCCGGAAACCAACGAAGTCATCGATCGCGTGGAGTTCGCCTCCAACCTATACAAGGGTGAAGCCTGTTGGGCCATCGCCCGGCTGTTCATGCAGCAAGGCCCCGAAGCCCTGCCAAAATTCGTGCACCCACCCCGCGACTGGAACGATGACGATGGCTTGAGCCACATGCATTGCCTGGCGCCGAAGGTTCATTGGCCGGAAGCCATAGATCGCGAATCCCGTACTGCACCCTCCGAGGGAGAATTCCAATGAACCCGGTTGTACTTGTAGGCCACCAACACAACTGCCCGCTGCATGGGGTTAACCAGGTAGAAAGCGGCAGCGCTACGTATACGTTTAACGGCAGGCCGGTCGCCAGGGTAGGTGACCGGACCACCTGTGGCGCGGTGATAGAGAGTGGGGCAGGGCATTTCCTGATCGAAGGTGGGGCGGTGGCCCGCAAAGGCGACCGGACGGATCACGGTGGTGTGCTTGAGGAAGGGGATGCTGGGTGGCTGCTATAACTTTAATCAGGCATTGAAGTGGATGGCACCGGCTACGCCGGTGTTCGCGGCTAAAGCCGCTCCCACAGAAAGCGGGTCTGATCAGGACTCACGCTGTATCTGTGGGAGCGGGCATGCCCGCGAAGCAGGCAACGCGGTGGATGGCACGGGCTTCGCTCGTGTTCGCGGGAGCGCCCGCTCCCACAGTGATCGTGCAAGCTTTAAGCGCCATGTAAGACAGCGTGAGAGAGTTATTTTTCAGCTATCTGCTGGCGCGTTGATCTTTTTGCCGGGTTTCGCGGCAACTTCAAGTGCTTGGCCGTCCCGCTGTTTGCCTTGGCGGGCCAGGCCTTCGAGTTGCGGTATCAGCATGCCTTCCGGCAAATGCCGCCAGAACCGCCCGGGCATGTGCAGGCGCAGGGCATCGGGGTTGAGGCGGGCGGGGTTGAAGGTGTGGCGGTAGTAGGTGCGCCATAGTTCGGCGCCTGGGTCTTCAGCGTTGCGCGCCCATTGTTGCCAGCGCTCGGGGCATCGGCGTTGGTAATCGAACACCTGGCCGTCGAACCGAATGCCATCCTGTGGTGTGGCGATTAACCAGCGCAAACGCCCCAGGCGGTCAGCAAAATGTGGGCTGGCACTTTCCAGAATGTCATGTGCCGGTTCGTGGTACGCGACCAGATCAAGTTGCAGGCGTTCTGCCAACGCCTCTGGCAACGGTACGAAGCGCACAAACGCATGCAGGTGATGCGCCTCTCGGCTGACTTGCTTGATGCGCCGTTGCAGTTCACTGCCCAATCGGTCGCCCGCCAGCATGGCCGTGCGGTCACCATGGGCCACCCGCCAGAGCACTTCGTACAGCAGGTTCCAGCGTTGCTCGCCGCAGTAACGGGCAGCCTGTTCCAACTGGTTCAGCAGCGCGGCAGGCACCTTGGCGCGAAAAGGGCCAGGGCCTTCGGGGGGCGACGCAGGCACCGCCAGCAGATCTGCCATCGGGCCTTGTGACCAGGTGACTTGCGACGGGTCGATGCCATGCCCCAGCAACACGCGGGCCTGATCCCGCCAAGTGGCGAACCGGTCATCGCAGTCGAGCGCAATCATCCCCACAGCCCCATCTGCACCGGCGCTTGCGGCTCACGCAAACGCGCCCGCAGCAAGCCGCTGCGCAGCTCGGACTGAGCGGGGCGGTAATCGCTGGTGACGATGAACGGCCGTGCCTTGTCCAACACGCAGCGCAACTGGATCAGGTCGTCATAGCGGACGCGCCGTTCCCGGCGCAGCGCGACCAGGCGCTGTACGCTGCGCAGGCCGATACCGGGAATACGCGCGAGCAGCGCAGGCTCGGCGCGGTTTACATCCAGCGGAAAAATGTCGCGGTTGGCCAGCGCCCAGGCCAGTTTGGGGTCGATGTCCAGCGCCAGGTTGCCGCTCTGGCCCAGTAGTTCACCTGCCTTGTAGCCGTAGCCACGCAGCAGGAAGTCGGCCTGATACAGGCGGTGCTCGCGCAGCAGCGGCGGTGCAGCCAGGGGCACGCTGCCCGGGCTGTCGGGGATCGGGCTGAAGGCGGAATAGTACACGCGCTTGAGGCCGTAACCCTGGTACAGCGACTCGGCATTGCGCAGCAGGGTGCTGTCGTCGGTGCTGTCGGCGCCGACGATGACCTGGGTGCTTTGCCCGGCAGGGGTGAAGCGCGGGGCCTTGGGTTCGTTGGCCACGGCTTGCTGGCCCTGGTAAATGACCCCCATGGCCTGGCGGATGGTGTGCGCCTGTTTTTCCGGCGCCAGGCGCTTGAGGCTGGCGTCGGTGGGCAGTTCGATATTGACGCTGAGGCGGTCGGCCAGGCGGCCGGCCTCTTCGATCAGTAGCGGGTCGGCATCGGGGATGGTCTTGAGGTGAATGTAGCCACGGAAGTTATGCTCTTCGCGCAACAGCCGGGCAACCCGGATCAGTTGCTCCATGGTGTAGTCCGCCGAACGGATGATGCCGGAGCTGAGGAACAGGCCACTGATGCAATTGCGTCGATAGAAATCCAGGGTCAGGCGCACCACTTCCTCAGGGCTGAAGCGCGCGCGGGGGACGTTGCTGGAACGGCGGTTCACGCAGTACTGGCAGTCATACAGGCAGAAGTTGGTCAACAGTACCTTGAGCAGCGACACGCAACGGCCGTCGGGGGTGTAGCTGTGACAAATGCCCATGCCATTGGTGGCGCCCAGGCCGTCGCCGCCGCGCGAATTGCGCTTGGGTGCACCGCTGCTGGCGCAAGATGCATCGTACTTGGCGGCGTCGGCAAGGATGCCGAGTTTGGCGATGAGTTGCATGGGGCTGTCTCACTGTACTGAATATTCATACAGTATTTTGAGATGTGTCTGATTGCAAGTGGTTGTGCGCCAGCCATGCCCGACTAAATCCGTCAGCTAAGCTTGTGGCTGGACTTACGGATAGCAACGAGGCGCGGAAAAGGTTATGAAAATTACCCTGAAGCCGGAGCTGGCGCTGGCCGGGCTGGCCTTGGCCTTTGGCATGCTCAATGCCCAGGCCGCAGAAACCAGGAAGGTCGATGTGATGCTGGTAGGCGGCGGCATCATGAGTTCTACGCTGGCGGTCTGGCTCAACGAACTGGAGCCGGGCTGGTCGATGGAAATGGTCGAGCGCCTGGACAAGGTCGCCGAAGAAAGCTCCAACGGCTGGAACAACGCCGGCACCGGCCACTCGGCCCTCGCCGAACTCAACTACACCCCGGAAAAAGATGGCAAGATCGACATCAGCAAGGCGGTGGAGATCAACGAGTCGTTCCAGGTCACCCGCCAGTTCCTGGCCTGGCAGGTGAAGCAGGGGGTGTTGAAGAACCCGCATTCGTTTATCAACACCACCCCTCACATGAGCTTCGTCTGGGGGGACGACAACATCCGCTTCCTGAAAAAGCGCTACGAGGCGCTGCAGGCCAGCCCGTTGTTCAAGCCCATGCAGTACTCCGAGGACCATGAGCAGATCCGCAAGTGGGTACCGTTGATGATGGAGGGGCGCGACCCCAACCAGAAACTGGCGGTAACCTGGACGCCGATTGGCACCGACGTCAACTTTGGCGAAATTACCCGGCAGTACGTGGGCTATCTGCAGACCCGGCCGAACTTCGACCTCAAACTGTCCACCGAAGTACAAGACATCACCCGTAACGACGACGGCTCGTGGCATGTCGAGTACAAGAACCTCAAAGATGGCAGCAAGGCGGCCACCGACGCCAAGTTCCTGTTCATTGGTGCCGGCGGCGCGGCGTTACCCCTGCTGCAGAAGTCGGGCATCGACGAAGCCAAGGACTATGCCGGTTTCCCGGTCGGCGGTTCGTTCCTGGTCACCGACAACCCGGCTATCGCGCAGCGTCACATGGCCAAGGCCTATGGCATTGCCGCCACCGGTGCGCCGCCCATGTCGGTGCCGCACCTGGACACCCGGGTACTCGATGGCAAGCGCATGATCCTCTTCGGGCCGTTCGCCACCTTCTCGACCAAGTTCCTCAAGCAAGGCTCGCTGCTCGACCTGCTTGCCAGTACCAGCGTGCACAACGCCTGGCCGATGGTGCGGGTCGGGGTACGCGAGTTTGACCTGGTCCAGTACCTGATCGGCCAGGTGCTGCAATCCGACAATGACCGCTTCGAAGCGCTGCGCACCTACTTCCCCGAGGCGAAGAGGGAAGACTGGCGGCTGTGGCAGGCGGGCCAGCGGGTACAGATCATCAAGAAGGACGAGGCATTGGGTGGCGTGCTCAAGCTCGGTACTGAGGTGGTGATGTCCAGGGACGGTAGCATCGCCGGGTTGCTGGGTGCCTCGCCGGGTGCCTCGACCGCGCCACCGATCATGCTTGATGTGCTCAACAAGGTGTTCAAGGATAAGGTAGCAACGCCGGAATGGCAGGGTAAGATCAAACAGATCATCCCGTCCTACGGAACGCGCCTCAACGACCACCCTGACCAGATATTGAAGGAGTGGGCGTACACCAACGAGGTGCTGCAACTCGATCCGCCAGCCGGCACCGCTACGCCGTAGCACGACGGGGGCGCAGGTTTTAACGAGCGACGGGCGCGTCTGCCCAGGCAAAGCGGTAGACGTTACCCGGGGCAGCGGGTTGGCAATGGCCGTTGTCGGCATCGGCACCCACCACATACCACTCGGCCCGCGAAATTTCGGTGAGGTAGGCCAGCTCCGCTGCGCCACCGCCCTGGGCGATCGACACCAGCAGGGGCACAAGCCACACCGCGCATCAGAAACCCAGCGCCACCCATAGGCACAGGAAGCTGTCGATCTGCCCGGTGCGCAGGATGCTGTAGCTCTGGTAGGTGGCCAGGAACAGCAAGGCGGCGATCACGCCGATGCGGCGGTTCCACAGGCGGGATGAACCAGTTGCCGCTTTGCAGCATTTCCAGGGCTGGTCGTTCTGGCCGTCTGGCCAGCCACTGCCGCAGGCCGCCTGCGCGGCACGCCACAGTGAGGTGCTCTGGCCCAGCGAGCGCTCGTGACGCAGTATGCGCAGTCGGGTGTAACCCTGGCTTTTCAGTTGGTGCAGCACGCTCAGGGTACGATCGCTGCTGCCGTCATCGACCACCAGTACTTCATAGTCTTCGGCGGCCAGTGCGGCGCGTATTTCCATCAACAGTGATGGCAGGTTTTCGACCTCGTTCCTGGCGGGGATCAGTACCGAGAGGTCAAGTGGATCTGTCATGAGGCTACCTGTGGTCTATTGTGAGTGCGCGGCTCAAACCCGGTAAAAATCCCGGTACCAGCCAACGAAAGCGTTAACGCCGTGTTCCAGCGATGTGTCCGGGGTGAAGTCGATCCAGCGCGCCAGCGAGCCCACATCGGCCCAGGTCTCCAGCACGTCTCCCGCTTGCAGTGGCAGGTAGTCGCGCTGGGCCTTGATGCCCAAGGCGTCCTCCAGGCACTCGACGAAATGCAGCAGCCGCACCGGCTGGCCGCGGCCGATGTTGAACAGCTGGCAGGGCGGTTGCCCGTGGGCAGGCTGTGGTGGCTTCAGGCGCAGGCGCAGGATGCTTTCGACGATGTCGTCGATGTAGGTGAAGTCGCGCCCCATCAGGCCGTTGTTGTAAATCTCGATCGGGCGACCTTCGAGCATGGCGCGGGTGAACTTGAACAGCGCCATGTCGGGGCGGCCCCAAGGACCGTAGACGGTGAAAAAGCGCAAGCCCGTGGTCGGTAAGCGATACAGGTGCGCATAGCTGTACGCCATCAGTTCATTGGCGCGCTTGCTGGCGGCATAGAGCGACACCGGCTGCTCGACCGGGTCGTCGACGCTGAACGGCAGCTTGGCGTTGGCGCCGTACACCGAGCTGCTGGAGGCGTAGATCAAGTGGCGCGGCGGCTGCTGGCGGCAGGCTTCGAGCAAATTGAGGAAGCCGACCAGGTTGGCCTGGCCATAGGCCCCGGGGTTGTCCAGCGAATAGCGCACCCCGGCCTGGGCCGCCAGGTGGATCACTTCACTGAACGCCTGCCCGGTGAACAGCTGTTGCAGGTCGACGCTGTTGGCGATGTCCAGGGGCTGGAAGCGGAAATTGGCGAAGCCGGACAGCTGTTGCAGGCGCGCCCGTTTCAGCTCGACGCTGTAGTAGCCATTGAGGTTGTCGATGCCGAGCACCTCGGTGCCAGCCTCGCACAGGCGGCGCGCGACGTGGAAGCCGATAAAGCCGGCCACGCCGGTAATCAGTACGGGCATGCTGGCTGCACCTGGCCGCGGCCGATACCGTAGTAAGTCAGGCCGGCAGCGGCCATGTGCTCGGGTTCGAACAGGTTGCGGCCGTCGAACACCACTCGATCGGCCAACTGATCCGGCACCTTGTCCAGATTCAGCACACGGTAGTCCTGCCACTCTGTGACGATGACCAGCGCATCGGCACCCTCCAGCGCATCGTCCTTGCACGGCACCAGTTGCAAATCGGCGCGCGGGCCGTAATGCCGCAGGATTTCGTCCATCGCCTGCGGGTCGTGGGCCTGTACTCGCGCGCCAGCAGCCCACAGCGCTTCCAGCAAGATTCGGCTGGAGGCTTCGCGGATGTCATTGGTATTGGGCTTGAACGACAACCCCCACAGGGCGAATACCTTGCCGCGCAGGCCATTGGGATAATGCCGCTGGATCTTGCCGAACAGCCGACCCTTCTGATGTTCGTTGACCGACTCCACCGCACGCAGCAACTGCGGCTCGAAGCCTTCAGCTTCGGCGCTGCGGCGCAGGGCTTGCAGGTCCTTGGGGAAGCATGAGCCGCCAAAGCCGCACCCGGCGTAGATGAAGTCATAGCCGATGCGTGGGTCGGAACCGATGCCACGGCGCACCATTTCGATATCCGCCCCCAGGTGCTCGGCCAGGTTGGCGATTTCGTTGATGAAGGAAATCTTGGTCGCCAGCATGCAGTTGGCCGCGTACTTGGTCAGCTCGGCGCTGCGTGCATCCATGACCATGAGTTTTTCGCGGTTGCGGCTGAACGGCAGGTACAGCTCGCGCAGCAACTCCACTTCGGCCGGTTCGGCGCCGCCGATGATGATGCGGTCCGGACGCATGCAGTCGTCCACGGCCGAGCCTTCCTTGAGAAACTCCGGGTTGCTGATTACCTGGAAGCGAGCGGGGTCGGCGACGGCCTGGGCTATGCGCGACTTGATGCGGTGCGCCGTGCCGACCGGCGCGGTGGACTTGTTGACGATCACCCTGGCGCCGTCAGCATGTTCGAGAATGCTGTCGACCACGGCAAAAACCTGCTTCAGGTCAGCGCTGCCATCGGCTTGCGGCGGTGTGCCGACTGCAATGAACTGCAGCCTGGCGTAGTTGGCTGCTGCCTTGGCGTCGGTGGTGAAGCGCAGGCGGCCACAGGCCAGGTTTTTCTCCAGCATCGGCGCAAGGCCGGGCTCGAAGATCGGGCAATGGCCTTCATTGAGGGTGGCAACCCGCTCGGCGTCGACATCCATGCACAACACCGAGTGCCCCACCTGGGCCAGGCACACTGCCTGGGTGAGGCCGACATAGCCGGTACCGAAAACCGTGACTTTCATCTTTCCGCTCCTTGATGAGAAAGCTGAAAAAAAATGTCACAGTCTTGTTTAGGAATTGTTACCTGAATGAGGAATTCCGCCGCTATGTGGACGGGATCTCGTCGCGTATGTGCAGAAGATCTAGACTTACCGAGTGCTCGCGATAACGCGCTGTAGGGCGAGCACCAACCCTTGAACCGACCACCGCCTCCCCGGATCGGAGTTCCCTCGCTGGCGATGGCCTTCTTGCAGAGGAGGGCAGGTCATGGACGAGGCAAGGCTTCACGATTTCATGGGCAAGCTGGTGGGCGACATGGGTGCAGCGGCGACCCTGGCCAATGTCATCCTGGGCGACGAACTGGGGTTGTATCGAGCGATGGCCGATAGCCAGCCAACTACCCCCGAAGCGCTGGCGGAAAAAACCGGCTGCCATCCGCGGCTGGTGCGCGAATGGCTGAACGCCCAGGCCGCTTCGGGTTACATGGCACACGACAAGGGCTCTTTTGTGCTGCCCGAAGAGCAGGCCATGGCCCTGGCGCTGGAGGACTCCCCGGCTTACATGGCCGGTGGGGCCGCAGTGATCGCTGCGCTGTTCCATGACAAGGACAAGCTGGTCGCGGCCATGCGTGGCGATGGCGGGCTGGCCTGGGGGGACCACCACCCGTGCATGTTCAGCGGTACCGAGCGGTTTTTCCGGCCGGGGTACCGTGCGTTTCTGGTCGCTGAGTGGTTGCCAGCGCTCGAGGGTGTGGTGGCCAAGCTACAGGCGGGCGCCAAGGTCGCGGATGTAGGCTGCGGGCATGGCGCCTCGACGCTGGTCATGGCCCAGGCGTTTCCAGCGTCTACCTTCGTCGGCTACGACTACCACGGGCCTTCCATCACCACCGCCAACGATCGCGCGCGTGAGGCGGGGCTAGCAGAGCGGGTGAGTTTTCAGCAGGCCAGTGCGAAGGATTACCCGGGGCATGACCATGACCTGGTGTGCTTCTTCGATTGCCTGCACGACATGGGCGACCCGGTGGGGGCGGCCAAGCATGCCTATCGGGCGTTGAAGGCTGACGGCACGGTCATGCTGGTAGAGCCTTTTGCCGAGGATTCGCTGGACGGCAACCTGACGCCGGTAGGGCGCTTGTTCTATGCCGCGTCTACCTTCATCTGCACGCCGAATTCGCTGTCACAGGAGGTGGGCCTGGGGCTGGGCGCGCAAGCCGGCGAGGCGCGCTTGCGGGCGGTGTTCGAGGAGGCGGGGTTCAGCCGGTTCCGGCGTGCGACGCAGACGCCGTTCAACCTCATTCTTGAGGCGCGCAAGTAATGTGTAGTCCTGCACGGGCCTCTTCGCGGGCCTGCCCGCGAAGAGGCCACGCCTGGAAACGCAGAAGGGGCGCCATGTGGCGCCCCTTCTGTTTGTTACTTAGGCTTCAGCGTCCCAAGGGCGATCGCCTTTTTCATCCTTGACGCGGGTTGGCAGGCCCATCACGTCCAGCGCCTTGAGGAACGGCTCGGCTGGCAGCTCCTCGACGTTGACCATCCGCTTGGCATCCCATTCGCCACGGGCAACCAGCAGGGCGGCAGCCACTGGCGGTACACCGGCGGTGTAGGAAATGCCCTGGCTGTCGGTCTCGGCGTAGGCTTCTTCGTGGTCAGCCACGTTATAGATGAACACTTCGCGCGGCTGGCCATCCTTGGTGCCCTTGACCAGGTCACCGATGCAGGTCTTGCCGGTGTAGCCAGGGGCCAGCGACGCTGGGTCTGGCAGCACGGCCTTGACCACTTTCAGCGGTACCACTTCCAGGCCTTCGGCGGTTTTGACCGGTTGCTCGCTGAGCAGGCCCAGGTTTTTCAACACGGTGAACACATTGATGTAGTGCTCGCCGAAGCTCATCCAGAAACGCACGTTCGGTACGTTGAGGTTCTTCGAAATCGAGTGAACTTCGTCGTGGCCGGTCAGGTACAGGTTTTGCGAACCTACCACAGGCAGGTCGTCGGTACGCTTGACCTCGAACATGGTGTTGCTGGTCCACTGGCTGTTCTGCCAGCTCCACACTTGCCCGGTGAACTCGCGGAAGTTGATTTCCGGGTCGAAGTTGGTGGCAAAGTACTTGCCATGCGAACCGGCATTGACGTCGAGAATGTCGATCGAATCAATGCTGTCGAAATACTGCTGCTGCGCCAGCTTGGCGTAGCTGTTTACCACACCCGGGTCGAAACCGACGCCGAGAATGGCTGTAATGTTCTTTGCCTGGCACTCTTCGAGGTGTTTCCACTCGTAGTTGCCGTACCACGGCGGGGTCTCGCAAATCTTGCCCGGCTCTTCGTGGATGGCGGTGTCCAGATAGGCGACACCCGTATCGATGCAGGCACGCAGCACCGACATGTTGAGGAAGGCGGAACCCACGTTGATCACGATCTGCGATTCGGTCTCACGGATCAGCGCCTTGGTTGCCTCGACATCGAGGGCATTGAGCGAGAAGGCCTGGATGTCGGCGGGTACCTTGAGGCTACCCTTGGCCTTGACGCTGTCGATGATGGCCTGGCATTTGGAGATGTTCCGTGACGCGATAGCGATACGACCCAGTTCGTCGTTATGCTGCGCGCACTTGTGGGCCACCACCTTGGCGACACCTCCTGCACCAATGATAAGAACGTTCTTCTTCAATTTACCTTTTGCTCCTTACTTGGAAAGCCGGCCTTACGACAGGCTGGAAACGTAGTCTTCGAAACCGAACTCGCGGACGACTTCAACGCTGCCGTCAAGTTGCTTGACCACGATGGATGGCATCTTCAGACCGTTGAACCAGTTTTTCTTGACCATGGTGTAACCCGCCGTGTCGATGAACGACAGGCGATCGCCAATGGCCAACGGGCGATCGAATTGGTACTCGCCGAAAATGTCACCGGCCAGGCACGACTTGCCGCAGACCATATAGGTGTGCTCGCCGTCGTTGGGGGCCATCTTGGCGTTGAGGCGGTAGATCAGCAGGTCGAGCAGGTGCGCTTCGATCGAGCTGTCGACCACGGCCAGGTGCTTGCCGTTGTACAGGGTGTCGAGCACGGTCACTTCCAGCGAGGCGCTGTTGGTGATGGCCGCTTCGCCCGGCTCCAGGTACACCTGCACGCCGTACTTCTCCGAGAAGGCTTTGAGGCGCGCGCAGAAGGCGTCTACCGCATAGTCTTCACCGGTGAAGTGGATGCCGCCACCGAGGCTGACCCACTCGACCTTGTGCAGCAGGTGACCGAAGCGCTCTTCGATGTGCGTGAGCATCTTGTCGAACAGGCCGAAGTCGCCGTTCTCGCAGTTGTTGTGGAACATGAAGCCGGAGATCTGTTCGATCACCTGCTCGATCTTCGCAGGGTCCCATTCGCCCAGGCGGCTGAACGGACGTGCCGGGTCGGCCAGCAGGTAGTCAGAGCTGCTGACCTGCGGGTTGACGCGCAGGCCGCGCACCTTGCCTTCGGACTGTTCGGCAAAGCGCTGCAGCTGGCCGATCGAGTTGAAGATGATCTTGTCGCAGTTCTCGAGCATTTCCTCGACCTCGTCGTCGGCCCAGGCCACGCTGTAGGCGTGGGTCTCGCCGGCGAACTTCTGGCGGCCGAGCTTGAGCTCGAAGAGTGAGGACGAGGTGGTGCCGTCCATGTACTGCTGCATCAAGTCGAAGACCGACCAGGTGGCGAAGCACTTGAGGGCAAGCAGCGCCTTGGCACCGGAGTGTTCACGCACGTAGGCGATCTTCTCCATGTTGCTGAGCAGCTTGGTTTTATCGATGAGGTAATACGGCGTCTTGATCATTTAAAGGCCCCCGGCCAGGCCGGCCAAAAAAAGGACACGCATTGTGCCTTCACTTGCCGCAGACCGAAAGGGTGCGATACGCATTTCGTCAGGGTTGACGCCGTTGCGAGGGCATTTTTCCGGTTGCGGCGGGCTCAGTAGAACAGGCGCATGTGACTAACGTAATCACCACCGACAAGTGGCAGCCTCAATCGGCTTGCTGCAGCCACGCCCGAATTTGCTCAAGCGTTGCCGTAGCGCCACCACAAACCACCACCAGCACGTTCTGGTATTGCGCCAAGGCGCCCGGCGCATACGCCAATGCCAGCGCCGCTCCACACGCTGGCTCGACCAGCACGCGATGGTCCAGCAGGAACCGCTCACAGGCTTCCAGCGCTGCACGATCGCTGACCAGGTGGCTGTGCACCGGGTGTTGCTGCGCGCAGGCCAGCGCCTGATCGGCTACCCGCTTTGCCCCCAGCGAGGTCGCCACCGAGGCGATGCGCTCTAGCTCGACCGAATGCCCCGCCTGCATGGCCGCATGCAGCGACGCGGCGCCGTGGGTTTCCACCGCCAGCACCGGGACATCACCCCAGCCATTGCGCTGCAGCCCCTGGACCACGCCGCTGAGCAAGCCGCCACCGCCCACCGACAGCACCACGGCGTCCGGTTTCACGCCTGCTTCGGCGACTTCATCGATCAGGCTGGCATGCCCGGCCCACAGCAGCGGGTCGTCGAACGGGTGGATGAACGCATCATTCGGCCCCACCAAGGTCTGCGCCAGGGCGTTGGCCTCTTGCCAGGAGCTGCCATGCACCACCACGTTGGCGTCTTCCAGGCGCAGCAACTCCTTGGCCCGCTCGGTGGTGGTCTCGGGGACTACCACGGTCACCGGTACACCCAGTTTGCGCCCTGCATAGGCAACCGCCAGGCCGGCGTTGCCGCCCGACGATGAGATGAACTGCCGGGCGCCACGGGCCTGATGCACTTCGCAGGCGTGGCCCACCCCGCGCAGTTTGAACGAGCCGCAAGGTTGCAGGGCATCGAGCTTGAGCCAGATGTTTCGGCCCGCGGCCAACGACATGGAGCGGGATTCAATCAGGGGGGTGTGGACATGCAAGGTCATTGGCTGGTTCCGCGTAGTTGTTCAAGGTAGTTGTAAATGGTGTAGCGGGTTACGCCGAGGGCACTGGCGGCCTTTTCCACGCCGCCCTTGACGATGAACAGGCCGCGCTCCTGCATGACCCGCACGGCTTCAACCTTGGCCTGTTTGTTCATCCGCCCTTGGCCGCTGCGTTGCAGGGAAGCCTGGATGATCTCGCTCATCAGCAGTTCCATGTCGGCGGGTTCGTTGACGGCAGGCGTGGCCCCCAGCGGTTGGAACTGCTGGAGAAAGTTCATGGCGGCGTCCAGGCCGGTGACGTCGGTGTTGACGCAGAGGCTGGCGAAGGGATGGCCGGTGCTGTCGCGAAAGATCGCGGTGGCGCTGCGCAGGGTGCGGCCCTTGAGCGTGGTGGGGTAGTCGGGCAGTACCACCGGCTCGCTGCCGTGCTGGTCGGCTGAGGCCTGCATCAGTGCCTTGAAGCCTTGGTCCTGCTCTGGGGCGGCGAGGATCGGGCTGCCGACGCTGCGGCCGGAGAGGTGACCGTTGACGATCGCCACCACGGAATGCTCCGGGTGGTCCAGGTCGTGCAGAAGGATTTCCATGTTGCGTGCGGCAACGCTGCCCAAGGCCTGGATGGTGGCCTTGAGCACCGTGAGGGTGAGGTGGCGTTCTTCGCTGGGGGTGATAGGCATGGCAGATCGCAAAATCAACATTTTGTGTAGTTTTACACATTAAGTTGAATTAAGCGATCTGCGGTGGTTCTGCTGGCCCTATCGCCGGCAAGCCAGCTCCCACAAACTCAGCCCAGCGCCGGGGTGCGCGGCGGAATCATCCGGCGCGAGCCGGTCGCCTCAAAGGCGGCACCAAAGCTCAACAGCGCATTGTCGCTATAGGCACGCCCGGCAAAGGTCAGCCCCACCGGCATGCCGATGTCGGCCATCACGCCCATTGGCACGGTGACGGTCGGTACACCCAGGTGACGGATCGCCAAGTTGCCGTTGGCCACCCAGATACCGTTGCTCCAGGCGATGTCCGCCGATGCCGGGTTGACGTCGGCATCGGCCGGGCCCACATCGGCCACTGTCGGGAACAGCACCGCGTCCAGGCCCAGGTTGTCCATCCAGTCTTCCAGGTCCAGTTTGCGGGTGTGCTCCAGGCCGCGCAGGCCGTCAGGCACAGTCTCGATCTGGTCCCAGGTCTTCAGGCCGCGCTTGGCCATGTTGACGTACTCATCCATGCCGGCGGCCAGGTCGTCCTCACGGTTGGGCAGGGTGCCCGGGTCGTGCGGGAAGATCTGTGGGCCATCGACATCGGCCAAGCGGTTGAGCTTGGGGTCGCCGTTGGCTTGCAGGAAGTCGTCAAACGCCCAGCCCGACAGCTCCCACAGCTCATCATGCAGGAACTCCTTCCTGACGATGCCGCGGTTGTAAACGGTCGGCGCGCCCGGGCGGTCGCCCTCGCAGTTGGACACCAGCGGAAAGTCCACTTCCAGCACTTCGGCACCGGCCGCTTCCAGGGCCTGGCGTGCCTGTTGCCACAAGTCGATCACAGTAGCGCGGGTGTTGATGCGTTGGCCGGTCGGGCCACCGATGCCTGGTTTTTCGGAGGTGCCTGCTTCGGCATCGGCATTGATGTACATGCGCGGTACGCCAAAGCGTTTGCCCTTCAGTGCGCTGGCATCCACTGCCAGGTCCAGGTAACAGGCAGGGCGCACAGTCGATGCCGCCGGGATCGGCACCCAGGGCTGCAGGCGCCACAGGTCGCCGCGCTTGTCAGCGTCATCGGCGACCACCACGTCGAGGATTTCCAGCAGGTCGGCCATGGTGCGGGCGTAAGGCACCACCACGTCCATGGTCGGGGTCAGCGGCCAGTTGCCGCGCACCGAAATCACGCCGCGCGATGGGGTGTAGGCGCACAAGCCATTGTTGGACGCCGGGCCACGGCCGCTGGACCAGGTTTCCTCGGCCAGGCCGAAGGCACTGAAACTGGCGGCGGTGGCGGTGCCGGCACCGTTGGACGAGCCCGAGGCGAAGGGCGCAGTCAGGAAATCGGCGTTGTATGGGCTTTCGGCGCGGCCATACACGCCGCGCTGCATGCCACCGTTGGCCATGGGCGGCATGTTGGTCTTGCCAAGGCACACGGCACCCGCGGCGCGCAGGCGCTCGATGGTGAAAGCGTCGCGCTGGGCGACCAGGTCCTTGAAGGCAGGGCTGCCGGAAGCGGCGGTCAGGCCTTTGACCAGGTAGCTGTCCTTGGCGGTGTAGGGGATGCCATCCAGCGGGCTCAGAACCTGGCCTTGGGCGCGGCGGGCGTCGGAGGCCTCGGCTTCTTTGAGCGCCTCGGGGTTGCGTACCACTACCGCGTTCAGGGCGGTGGCGGTGTCGGCGCCATCGTAGGCGTCGATGCGCGCCAGGTAGGCCTTGACCAGCTCGACCGCCGTCGTGCGGCCCGACTCGAGTGCGTCGCGCAGCTCGGCAATGGAAACCTCGGTTACCTCGATCATGCGTTCACCAAAAAAATTGTGCAGGTGGGGGCTAGTGCGAGGAGTGTACAAGAAGGGCTTGGCGGACGCAGGTTTGCGCGGGGGCAAATGGTTTTATGCAAGCGGGCATTGTCGGGGTCGCCCAGCGACCCCGGCCAACCCTCAGTCCAGGTCCTGCGCCGTATGCCGCTCGGGCACCTGGCTGGCCTCATCCCCCCACGTCCGGTTTACCCGAGTTCCGCGCTGCACCGCCGGGCGCAGGGCAATTTCCTCGGCCCAGCGCTGTACGTTGGGATACTCATCCACCGCCAGGAATTCTGCCGCGTCATACAGGTTGCCGCGCACCAGCTGGCCATACCACGGCCACACGGCAATATCGGCAATGCTGTACTCATCACCGCCCAGGTAGCGGCTCTCGGCCAGGCGGCGGTCGAGCACGTCCAGTTGACGCTTGGCCTCCATGGTGAAGCGGTTGATCGCGTATTCGAATTTTTCCGGGGCGTACACGTAGAAGTGACCGAAGCCACCGCCCAGGTAAGGCGCCGCGCCCATCTGCCAGAACAGCCAATTCAGGCTCTCGGTGCGTGTAGCGGGCGATTTTGGCAGCAGTGCGCCGAACTTGTCGGCCAGGTACAGCAGGATCGAACCCGATTCGAATACCCGCACAGCTGGTTCGACGCTGCGGTCGAGCAGGGCAGGGATCTTGGAATTGGGGTTGACCTGGACGAAGCCGCTGGAAAACTGGTCGCCCTCACCAATGCGGATCAACCAGGCATCGTACTCGGCTGCGGTATGGCCCAAGGCAAGCAGCTCTTCAAGGGCAATGGTGACCTTGACGCCATTGGGTGTTGCCAGGGAATAAAGCTGCAGCGGGTGCTTGCCCAGCGGCAGGTCCTTGTCGTGCGTCGGGCCGGCAACCGGGCGGTTGATGCTGGCGAACTGGCCGCCGGAGGCTGCCTCGTTGCGCCAGACCTTGGGGGGTACATAGGCGGGCTTGCTCATGCATGAATCTCCTTCATTGGCGCGAAACGGTCACGTAAAGACGTGGACCTGTATCTATGCCACGGGTTCGACGCCATGCGCAAATGCATTGGGTGCGCGCGCAACTTGCATGACGATGGTTTCATCCAGTTTTCATCCGGCGCAAGCCAGGCGGGCTCTATGCTGGGCTATCTCTTCGCCCTGCAAGGAACCGCTGGCCGATGACTATCCCCCGCAGCCTGTTGGCGCTGGTCCTGCTCGGCGGCCTGCTGGCCCATGCCGAGGCTGCGCCGCGGGTTGTCGGCCTGCACCCTATGACCTTGGCCGACCCGGTCGATAGCCGGCCGATGCAAGCACTGGCGTTCTACCCGGCTATTGGTAAACCCCGTAGTAGCCGTATAGACGGCTATCCAGTCGAGGTGGCTGAAGAGGCACCCGTCGCCACGGGCCTATTCCCGTTACTGGTCCTGTCCCACGGCAATACCGGCAGCCCATTGGCGCTGCACTACCTGGCAACCGCGTTGGCGCGGCGAGGCTTCGTGGTGGTGGCGGTAGTGCACCCGGGGGACAACGCCCGCGACCACAGTCGTCTGGGCACCCTGAGCAACCTGTATGGTCGGCCGCTGCAAGTCAGCGCCGCAATCACCGCCGCCCGCGATGATGCATTGGTCGGGCCTTATCTGGACGACGGCAAGGTGGGCGTGATCGGTTATTCGGCTGGTGGCGAAACCGCGTTGATCCTTTCCGGTGCGCGCCCGGACCTGGACCGCCTGCGCCAGTACTGCCTGGAGCGCCCGAACGACGCCGACGCCTGCAAGACCCACGGCATATTGATTGCCGACCGCAGCGAACTGGCGCCGCAGGCCGACCCGCGGGTAGGGGCGGTGATGCTGATGGCGCCGCTGAGCCTGCTGTTCGGGCGCCATGCCTTGGCCGGGGTTCAGGTGCCAGCCCTGATCTATAGCGGCGATAGCGACCAACTGGTGGCGGTGGACCGCAACGCCGAGGCTCTGGCCCGCAAGCTGCCGGTCACCCCCGATTACCGCCTGTTGGCCGGCGCCGGCCACTTTGTGTTCATGGCCCACTGCGACGCCGAGCAGTACGCGCGGATGCCGGCGCTGTGCAAAGATGCCGAGGGCGTGGACCGCCGCCATATCCATCATTCGCTAGAGCGTGAAACGGCGGCGTTCTTCAGCCAGGCGCTGGGCACGCCGCAACTGGCCGAGCGGTCAGCTGCGGCGAGCGTGCCGCGACAGCAACAGCGTTAGGCCCACCCCGGCCAGGGCGAGCAGGGCAGCCACGCAGAAGATCGAGGAATAGCCCAGGTGCACGGCTACTGCGCCCATCACCGGGCCGGCGATAGCCAAGGCCATATCGAAGAACACCGCATAGGCCCCCAGCCCCGCGCCGCGGCTGCTGCTGGGGACCTGCCGGATTGCCTCGACGCCCAGCGCCGGGTACACCAGCGACAGCCCGAAACCGGTAAGCCCTGCGCCAACCAGAGCCCAGGCCGGCGAAGGCGCGAGCCACAGCAGGCTCAGGCCGAGCACTTCAGTGGCCATGCAGGCGACCGCCACGTTATAACCACCAAACCGGTTGACCGCGTTGACGAACAGCAGCCGCGAAATGATGAAACACACACCAAACGCACTCAAACACCAGGCTGCGCCACCCCAGCCGCGCTCCAGATAGTACAAGGTGACGAAGGTGGTCAGGGTGCCATAGCCGATCGAGGCCAGAGTCAGGCCAAGGCCGCACGGCGCGACCCGGGCAAACGCCGACCAGAACGGCAGGCGTTCGCCGCGTACCACCACCACGTCGGGACGCTTGCGCAACACCAGCATGGCAAGGGTTGCCAGCACCAGCAAAGCTGGCCCCAGCACGCTGAAATCCAGCCCATCCACGGCCAACACTCCCAGGGGCGCGCCAATCGCAATCGCGCCGTAGGAGGCGATGCCGTTCCATGAGATCACCCTGGCGGTGTGTTCGGGGCCGACCTGGCTGATGCCCCAGCTCAAGGTGGCCACACCGATCAGCCCCTGGGCGATGCCGAGCAGCAAACGGCCCACAAGCAGCAGCGCCAGGCTCAGCAGGGGCAGCGTCAGGGTCCAGGCCGATAACAGGGTCAATACCCCGCAGCCGGCAATTCCCATCAGGCCGAAACGGATGGCTTGCTTGCCCCCGAGGGTATCTGCAACGCGCCCGGCAAACGGGCGGCTGAGCAGGGTGGCCAGGTATTGCAGGCCAATGGTTACCCCGGCGATCACTGCACCAAAGCCCAGTTGGTCGTGCACGTAGCTGGGTAGCACCGCAATCGGCAGGCCGATGCAGAGGAAGGCAATGAAGGTGTAGAAAACGATCGACAGGATCTGCTGAGTGATGTGCAGCGTGTTGCTGGCGGGGGCAGGTTGTTGCGCGGTCATGGGCTCTTTCGCGGGCGGGCGGTTGGGCGTGGTTCCATGATGGCTGTTACATGAAGGAAATGAAAGCAGGCTAACGAATTATTCATCGGGTTGTGTCAGCTGTAGGGCTGGCGGTGGGATTTTCGCGGGCAAGCCCGCGAAGAGGCCCAGCCATACACAATGGCCAGGCCTTACCCATCAATCAGACCAGTACGCCCTGGCTGCGCAGGTAATCGTCGTAGGTGCCGCTGAAGTCCACCACGCCATCGGGCGACAGCTCGATGATGCGGGTGGCCAGCGACGACACGAACTCGCGGTCGTGGCTGACGAACAGCAGGGTGCCCGGGTAGTTTTCCAGCGCCAGGTTCAGCGCCTCGATCGATTCCATGTCCAGGTGGTTGGTAGGCTCGTCCATCACCAGCACGTTAGGCTTTTGCAGGATCAGCTTGCCGAACAGCATGCGGCCTTGCTCACCACCGGAAATCACCTTCACCGACTTGAGGATCTCGTCGTTGGAGAACAGCATGCGCCCCAGGGTGCCGCGAATCACCTGCTCGCCGGAGGTCCACTGGCCCATCCAGTCGAACAGGCTCAGGTCGTCTTCAAAGTCGTGAGCGTGGTCCTGGGCGTAGTAGCCCACTTCGGCGCTGTCGGTCCATTTCACCGAACCGGCATCCGGGGTCATTTCGCCGACCAGGGTACGCAGCAGGGTAGTCTTGCCAATACCGTTGGGGCCGATGATCGCTACGCGCTCGCCCGCTTCGACGGTAATGTCGAAGTTCTTGAACAGCACCTTGTCGTCGAAGGCTTTCGCCATCTTCTCGACGACTACCGCCTGGCGGTGCAGCTTTTTAGTCTGCTCGAAGCGGATGAACGGGCTGACACGGCTGGAAGGCTTGACCTCGGCCAACTGGATCTTGTCGATCTGCTTGGCGCGCGAAGTCGCCTGCTTGGCCTTGGAGGCGTTGGCCGAGAAGCGGCTGACGAAGGTCTGCAGCTCTGCGATCTGTGCCTTTTTCTTGGCGTTGTCCGACAGCAATTGCTCGCGCGACTGGGTAGCCGCAGTCATGTACTCGTCATAGTTGCCCGGGAACAGGCGCAGCTCGCCGTAGTCCAGGTCGGCCATGTGGGTGCAGACGCTGTTGAGGAAGTGGCGGTCGTGGGAAATGATGATCATGGTGCTGTTACGCGCCGTGAGGATCGTTTCCAGCCAGCGGATGGTGTTGATATCCAGGTGGTTGGTCGGTTCGTCGAGCAGCAGCACGTCCGGGTCCGAGAACAATGCTTGGGCCAGCAGCACACGCAGCTTCCAGCCTGGCGCCACTTCGCTCATCGGGCCGAAGTGTTGCTCCAGGGGGATACCCAGGCCGAGCAGCAGTTCACCGGCGCGGGATTCGGCGGTGTAGCCGTCCATTTCGGCGAATTCGGTTTCCAGCTCGGCGACGACCATGCCGTCTTCCTCGGTCATTTCCGGCAACGAGTAGATACGGTCGCGCTCGGCCTTGACCTTCCACAGCTGGCCGTGGCCCATGATCACGGTGTCGATCACGGTGAATTCTTCATAGGCGAACTGGTCCTGGCGCAGCTTGCCCAGGCGGGTGTTCGGCTCGAGCATGACCTGGCCACCGGACGGCTCCAGGTCGCCGCCGAGGATCTTCATGAAGGTCGACTTGCCGCAACCGTTAGCGCCGATCAGGCCGTAACGGTTGCCGTTGTTGAATTTTACGGAAACGTTTTCGAACAGCGGCTTGGAGCCGAACTGCATGGTGATGTTAGCGGTAGAAATCAAGTGCTTGTCCTGCGGGGGTTCCAGAGGTGTATTTAGGCCCTGTCGTCAGTCTTGGGCCAATTTTGGGCCAATTCGACTCGGGGCGGCAGCTTCTCCAGCTCCCTCCAGTCCGAGGAGGAGCTGATCCATTTCGCGTAGGTAGAGAGCAACATCTCGACGCTGTGGCCAAGCTGGCTCGCGATAAACACGGGGTTCATCCCAGACATCAGGCACATGGTTGCGTAGGTGTGGCGGGTGTCGTACTGACGGCGTTCACGGATGTTCAGCGCCTTCAGCGCCGATTTGAATTGGCGGATTGTAACACTTGGTTCGTTGATCCACAGCCCACCTTTGCTCGGTTGGAACACGAAAGGGCTTTCGGGGTTGGCTGACTTGGATGCCATGCGTCGAAGGTTCGCCATTCTCTGGGCCTGCTTAATGGCATTGAGCGCGCGCTCGTTCAGCAGTACCACCCGGTGCTGTTTGGTCTTCGTGCGCTCCTGCGGAGATCGATTCACGATGATTCGACGAATCGAGACGGACCGTTCTTCAAGGTCAACATCTTCCCACTTCAGGCCCATGGCCTCACCTGGGCGCACCCCGGTAAAGAAGCAGAACTCGAAGAATGCGGCATATATCTGCGAATATTTCCGAAGTGTCGCATAGAGGTGGGAGATGATCGTCTCCGCTTCAGAGCGGGTGTACGGGTCAACGACCTTTTTGACGACCCTCGGCTTATCGAGCGATGCAGTGGGGTTTTTAGTGATCAAGCCGTCGAAAACCGCTGTCTTGAATACGCTTGCGAGTTTGATGATCGCATTGCGCTTGACCCCCACCGATGTCCATTGGATCTGCGAAATAACCCCGCGAAGCATGGTCGGCGTGATCATGTCGATCCGACGAAGGCCAAGGTATGGCATCCAGTAGATGTTGAAGACGCTTTTGTAGTTGTTGCGGGTGCCTTCAACGATATCTCGACTATCCAGCCACATCTGGGTGTAGGCGCCGAGGCTCGGGATGGACTCCGCCGTCTGGCGGGCCACCTCCGAGCCCGGGAATAGCTCGGCATACTTCTCGTCATCCAGCAGGCCGTGACGGATCAGGTTTATTACTTGATCACGTACACGGCTGGCTGCGCGGATCCCCTGCGCCGTCGCGGGATGGGCGAGGGTTTCCCCGCGACGCTCACCGTTCCAAGTGTTGTCGAGCAGCTCTTGCTCGCGGCCGTCGGCCCACATCTGCTGATGGCGCTTGTTGCATGTGAAGCCGGTGTCCGACTCGCTTTCACCGTCGACCCACTCCAGCCATTTGCAGGTGTTGCAGTTCTTGCCCATCGCGGGCCCCTGTAGATCAGGTAGGCCATGTACTGATACCTCTCACCAATCCAGCGCCCAGGCGCCAGTGCGGGTGTAGGTTCGGGTTGTGTTTCGTGCGGGGAGAGCTGGCGCTGGTTGCCGGCCTGCAGCTGGCTGTCGGGGATTGCGCATGGTGCAGATGATGTGCAGCGGGCTGGTGAGGATGGTGTCGACCAGCTTGCGGTGGCGCGGCGTCGTCTCGTTCCTGGCCGACCAGGTGTTGCCCTTGTAGCGCTGCTTGGCGATCGTGTCGTTGATCTCAAGGCAGCCGCCCGAACCGACCCACTCGTGGGAGTAGCTGTCGATGATCAGCGTCGAGTAGCCGCCTGCCTCTGCAGCCTTATCGGCCTGTTCAGTTATGAAATTTCGAGTAAATGGGATGGGGACGAGCCAGGAAGGATCGTCGTAGGCAGAACGCCTGGATGGGGGGGCTGACGCTGTCTAAAACTGCCTTGGAGCTTCTCGGTTTTACTGGGCCAAAATCGCGGAAACTGGCTGACCTGTATTAGACAGGCAAGACCCACAGGCCGCTTTCGGCGCGGCCTGAGACTTGATTCTCACGCTACTGCTGCAGTACCAGAAGCTAGTAACATCCGTAGCTGTTGCACGTGGAGTTGCAGGCGTTCCTGCTTTCGACCCAGAGCAGCCCTTCACCGAGGACAGTATCGCCAATTGCAGTCATATAAGTACGCAGGAAAACATAAGCGCCCCTGATGAGCGAGTAGCTGCTCCTCGTATCGACTTCAGTTCAGCACAGAGCTGAGCCTGACGCCCCACGCGTTAAATCTTCATCCAATGGGGCCCTGACAAAAATGCAGTATTTTCCCCCCTCCATGGATTCGAAAGCTACTAGCTTTTCCACCAGTGCTGCGCTCAAAACCTTTCCGGCATTGAGCAGCAACATGCCGTTGTCAGCGTTCAAATTGCGCGCTAGCACCATTCCGGGGACCAGATCGCGGGTAGCGCAAACACGTACTTCAGGGTCCGCCAAGGTGAGATCACTGAGGAACGTCGCGCAGACGTCGACGAAATCGTCAAGTAGCGCCGGCTCATAAAGACGGCCGCTGTACTTGCGAAGGTAGAGCAGGGCCTCGTCGCTGTTCATCTGCCTTTCGAGGATCAGTCCACGCTGCAGTTCGACGAAGTCCACAGCCAGCTTAAGCAGGCGGGCGCCGAACGGAATGGCTTCACCTTTGAGGCGGTCAGGGAAACCGCTGCCGTCCCAGTGCTCTTGGTGATGGAGGATCAGCCGCGCCGCATCCTTCATAGGCTCCAGGGTCATCAGAAGCGATTCGCTTTGGCGTGGATAATCGCGGTAGCGCTCGCGGTCACTGTGCATAAGCAAGTCCGAAGGCGCGACGATCATGCTGTCTGGCCAACTCAGCTTGCTGATGTTGTACAACGCCGCCGCCATAGTCAGGTCGCGACTAGCCGCCTCGTCCAAGGCGTACGCCGTACAGTAACAGCGAACTAGCTCAATGATCTGACGGTTGGTCTGCTTAGCCGGCGGCAGCCGCAGGTTGGCCAGCATCGAGAATACTTCAGTTCCGGTGACATAGCTGTGTTTCAGTTCTTCGTAAGCCAGATCGAGCATGTCGGCTGTCTGCTGCAATTCGGCGGTGCGGGCTGCCACGCGCTTTTCCAAATTTATGTTTAAAAGCTTTAATTGAGCGTTCTGCACTCGCGCGAGTACCTCCAGCCGCTGGCGCTCGCGCTCGGAATGTTGATGCTCAAGGGCCTGGCGCAAGGTCAGTAGCATCTCGTCGTCGTTCCACGGCTTGCTGATGTAACGGTGGATACGACCATCATTGACAGCTTTGATGATCGCGCCAGGGTCTGCATAGCCAGTAAGCATGATCCTCACGACTGCGGGATAGCGTTGGTGGACTTGCGCGAGCAACGTTGCACCGTCCATGCCCGGCATACGCGCATCGCTCATCACAAGATCTACCGGCCGTTCGGTCATCAGCGCCAGCGCCTGTTCACCGCTGGTGGCCAACACCACGTCATAGGGCTGACCCCTTAATAGTCGACGCAGACTGTTGAGGATTGGCTCTTCGTCATCAACCAGTATCACAGTCGGCCGAGTGGCTGTTTTCGGGGTAGATTGCACTTCCATGTGGGGCCTCGCGCGTAGGTCGATGGCGGCACGTTGTCAGTTCCTGAGCGAAGCGTGCTTGGGCAAAGGCTAGATCATTTTATTGCCATGCGCATCGGAACACAGATCGGCAGACCACAGGCAAAAAGTGCCGAAGGCATCTAACCTGATGGCAATGCATTCTCGTATTCGTCAGCCATGGGAAAAGGACTCTCCCTGATGGTCGAGCTTAATACCTGTCTTCATCCTCATCTGCGTTACAGGGGGCGCTTGTGGAGTTGCCTGCGCTTGCTGGGGCTGTTGGCTCTGTGCTCGGCCGTAGGGGCCGAACCTCTGGACGAACCGCTCAAACCCCTGCCGCCGATTCCCATACTGGCGCCTGCGCGCGTTGAACTGGGACGCCAATTGTTCAACGACCCACAGTTGTCACTCAATAGCTCTTTATCCTGTGCGAGCTGCCACCGTCTCGATAAATACGGGGCCGATGGCCATGCCTTTTCGATCGGAGTAGATGGCCAGCAACTGTCACTCAATACTCCGACGGTCTTCAATGCCAGTCTCAATTTCCGCCAGTTCTGGGATGGCCGAGTTGAGTCGCTAGAAGAGCAAGGTAATGCAGTAATCACCAGTGCCCATGAGATGGGCGGGGACTGGCAGGTGATAGTGCAGCGCATCTCCGGCGAAAACCGTTACCGCCAGGCCTTCGCCGATGCCTACCAGGATACCGTGACCAAGGACAACATCCTCGACGCGCTGGCTACCTACGAAAGGACCCTTTTAACACCCGGCGCCCGCTTTGATCGTTATCTGCAGGGCGACACCGAGGCGCTGACCTTGCAGGAAAAATACGGTTACCAGCGCTTCAAGGATTATGGCTGTATCGCTTGCCATCAAGGTGTAAACATCGGTGGCAACATGTTCCAAAAATTCGGCGTATTCGGTGACTATACGATCGATCGTGGAAACCCGACTCACGCCGACCTAGGACGTTTCAACGTGACCGGTGCCGAAGCGGATCGAGGTGTCTTCAAGGTTCCGAGTCTACGAAACGTGGCGATGACCGCGCCCTATTTCCATGATGCCTCGGCTCCTACTCTGGAGCGCGCGGTTGACGTGATGTTTCAGTACCAGCTTGGACGGATACCCAGCGACGAAGACCGTGAACTGATTGTGATGTTTCTCAAAACCCTCACCTCTGAAAATGTGGGGCAGCCATGAGTGCAATCTCCCGACGCGGAAGCCTGTTTTCACTCAGTGGTTTGGTCCTGGCGCTATCGTCAATGCTGCTGTTCCTTTACCTGAACTCTGGTTCAGAGCAGACACAAACCTACAATGAATCTCGGGATCTTATTCGTCAGCTCAAGCAGCAAGATGCGGTGTGGGAAAACGAAATGCTCAAGGCGCGGGTAGCCATATCCCATGACTACGATCTACTTGTGACGCCCCTCAAAGAGATGAGGCAACTTTGGACACGCTTCGACAGCCAAGAAGCTGAGCAAGGGCGCAACAGCTCTACACAATGGCGTGATGCCCACGATGGCTTTCTCGGTGCGCTTGGGGAAAAAGCTCGGCTTGTCGAGCAATTCAAGTCGCACAATGCTCTACTGCGAAACTCCCTTGCGTTTCTCCCTGCTGCCGAGGACGCTATCCAAGCCCAGCTAAACAAGGTTCTCGACCCGCGCCGGCAGGAGGTCCATGCATTCGCCACCGACACTTATGATCTGTTGCTCAGTGCCCTGGAGTTCGCACAGGTTACGTCTGCGGACAAGGCGGCAGAGATCGAGCTCGGGCTGGGCAATTTGGCTGTCAACGTGCAGAACCTGCCCAGCGAGTTTCAGACGCCGGTCAAACTGTTGAGCAGTCATGTGGCATTGATCCTGCGCGAGCAACCTATCGTCAACCGCCTGCTCGCGGACATCGAGACGATCCCTGTCGCCGAACGATTAGATACCATCACCAGCCTGCTGGATCGGGACCAGCAGCAGGTTGAGAAAAACGATCGTAAGTATCACCTCTTCACGTTGTGGCTTTCCGGCCTGCTGATGCTCTCGGTCGTGTGTCTGGCTGCCCTGCTGGTGCGGAGCTTTTCCGAGGTGAGGCGGGTCAACAACGCGTTGCAGGCTTCCAATGAAGTTCTAGAGCAACGGGTCGAGGATCGCACTCGGGAGCTCAAGAATGCCCAAAGCGAACTGTTCAATGCCGCGCGCCACGCTGGCATGGCAGAGATCGCCACCAACGTGCTGCACAATGTAGGCAACGTGCTTAACAGCGTGAACACCTCCTCTAATCTCATTGCTCAAACCTTGCGCAGCAGCAAGACCCGAGGCTTGGGCAAGGCAATGCAAATGTTCGATGAGCATTCAGGCGAGCTCGGCCAATTTCTTACCGAAGACCCCAAGGGCAAATTACTTCCCGGCTACCTCAACCAGCTGACCGAGGCCATCACTCATGAGCAGCGCGAAATTGTGGCCGAGTTAGACCGGATGAGTAAGAGCGTGGACCACATCAAGCAAGTGGTGGCCACCCAGCAATCCTATGCGGGGGCCAAGAGTGTGCACGAGCCGCTGTCGGTCAACGATCTGATAGAAGACGCGCTACGCATGAACGCCGGGGCGCTGAGTCGGCACCAAGTTAACGTGGTGCGCGACTTCGATGAGCTACCCCAAGTGATGGGTGACCGGCATCGAATGTTGCTGATCCTGATCAACCTGATCAGTAACGCCAAGTACGCCATGTCCGGTCAAGGCAACGAGCACAGGACCATGACCTTAAGGACGCGGATCATCGAGGGAGGGTTCCTAGAAATGAGCGTTCTGGACGAAGGCGAAGGCATTGCCCCGGAAAACCTGCAGAAGATATTTGCCCACGGCTTCACCACCCGCAAGGATGGGCATGGCTTCGGCTTGCACAGTTGCGCCCTGGCCGCGATCGAGATGAATGGCCAACTAACCGCTCACAGCGACGGCCCTGGTCTGGGGGCGCTCTTCACGCTGAGGATCCCGCTAACCGCGGTGCGGGAGCCTGCATGAGTAGCTTATCTAATCGCCGAGTCCTGCTGATAGACGACATGCCATCGATCCATGAGGACTTTCGCAAAGTCCTGAGCCCAGTCAGGCCGCAGACCGCCGAGCTGGACGAGATGGAGACGTTACTGTTCGGTAATCAGCCCAAGCAGGAACGGCCGGTTGTCGAACTCGATTCGGCCTATGGCGGCGAGGAAGGTCTTGACCTGTTGAAACGGGCGCTTCATGCCCAGAAGCCTTACGCGCTGGCTTTCGTCGACATGCGCATGCCGGATGGCTGGGACGGAGCTAAGACCATCGAGCAACTATGGCAGGCGGACCCGCAGCTGCAAGTGGTGGTGTGCACCGCATACTCAGACTATTCTTGGGAGGAACTGCTCGACCGGCTACAGGCCCACGACCGCCTGCTAATCCTAAAAAAGCCGTTTGACAACATTGAGGTCCAGCAGATGGCCAACACCCTGCTGACCAAGTGGGAAATGACTCAGCGCGCCTCTTTGCAAATGCACCAGCTCGAACAGCGGGTTGAGCGGCGCACCCATGAGCTGAAGCAGGCCAGCGACGCTTTACAGCAGGAAATCGACGAGCGTAAGCAACTTGAAAGCCAGCTGGTGCAGTCGGAGAAGCTTGCCTCACTGGGGCAGATGGCAGCTGGCGTAGCACACGAGATTAACAATCCGATCGGGTATGTATCCTCCAACCTCGGCACTCTAGAAGGGTACTTTCAGCAACTAACGACGATGCTCGACGCTTATCGCGAGGTAGAGCAGCTATTGGGCGAAAGCGAAACCACCATGGCCTTGCAAAGGCTGCGCGAGCACACTGAGCTGGAATTCCTCAGGGAAGACATTCCCATCCTGATTGAGGAATCCAAGGACGGAATCGGTCGCGTGGCGCAGATCGTCAAGGACCTAAAAGACTTTTCGCGTGCTGACAGCACCCAGCAGTGGCAATGGGCCAACGTGCAGCAGGGCATCGATTCCACACTAAACATCGTTGCCAGCGAGCTTAAATTCAAGGCAGATGTGGTAAAGCGGTACCAGCCGTTGCCCGAGATCGAATGCCTGCCGTCGCAGATCAATCAGGTAATTTTGAACCTGGTGATTAACGCCGCCCAGGCTATGGGGCCGGAGCGTGGAACCATCACGTTGTGCACTGCCCAACACGACAACTGGGTATGCATCGAGGTTACAGATACAGGCGCTGGGATAGCACCGGAAAACGTACAGAAAATCTTTGACCCTTTCTTCACCACGAAGCCTGTAGGACAAGGCACCGGACTAGGTCTGTCCCTCTCCTACGGTATTGTAAAGAAACACGGTGGTGAGATAACCGTTTCGAGCCAGGTCGGGGTGGGGACAACGTTTCGTGTACAACTGCCAATCAGCCAACAGGTAAGGCAGTGAGCGAATGTGGATTGAATTGCCCCTTGTAGTGACCTCCAAGCCGAAGGTGAAACCCTTTCTTTAAGAGGCAGACCCGTCCGCTTCTGGCCGATTACTCCCCCTCGCTAAAGGCCGGTATGGGTCGAAAGCGGCCGGTCCTGAATGGCCGCTATCGACCCATAGCTGCCCTTGGCGGAGGGCAGCTAACGGCCAAAAGCGGTCAGTGACGATATTCGCAAAGTCTACCGCTCAGCTTCCCGAAGACCGATCTCGACTATTCGTTAGGTACAGCACCATCGCTGCGCGAGCCGCATCTTTGACTGCTGCTCCGCGCAGTGCTGCAATGGGGTCACGTTATCCGTATAGGATGTTGCTCCATGCGAGTGAATCTCCAAACACTCCCGACGCGATACCTTCAGCCTCAACCAAGGTGATATTCGCGCCTTTATCAGCCAGGTGTTACGCCAGCGAAGCGCCCACGATGCCGGCACTAATGACAACGACTCGTTTGTCCAGAGCATTTCCCATATCAACCTTCATTCTGTAGACCTGAAGGCGGTTTCAGTGTCTGCCTCTGGTCGATTTCTGCTTGTCGTAAGGGGCAGCAGTTGTCGTCCAGAAAGCAGATGTAAATTTGTCTGAAGTGGCGAAATAGCTGCCAAAATCATCGTGTTAAAACGCCGCCTGAAATGGCAGCAAGATAAGCGCGTGAGTGTTGTTGGCACTGGAGGGTAGCGAAAAATCGTTCAGCTACTACGGTAAGCGTCATCAACGACTATAGTCATTGGTGAGCCAGAGCGAATCTGACCATTCCCCTGCCAACCTGGCCTAATCCAATTCCGCGATTACACGGCGGATCTTCTTGTGTTTCTTGATGCGGAACGTGAACGTTTCGCTGCCGAAATCACTCAGGCTCAGGCTGAGATCGAGGCAGCGTTGTCTTTTTTTGAACCCCTTGATGGTGGATGGAGTTATCCCGCCGGGCACGTCGCATCCCACTGAGCACGTCCCAACCACCCATCTATCAAGGTTCAAGCTATGAATACTTTAGAGTTCGATGATGCACAAAAAACCAATGGCGACCTGGTTCAGGGGCCGCTGCCGGCCGGCACTGTCGCGCCCGACTTCACTCTTCACGCAACCCCTGATCAACAGTTGTCGCTGCGTGAGCTAAAGGGAAATCCCGTGATATTGGCGTTTTATCCCGCTGACTGGACTTCGGTGTGTGGTGACCAACTGACTTTGTACAACCAGTTGCTACCCACATTCAGAGAATACGGTGCGGCGCTACTGGGTATCTCGGTTGACAGCGCCTGGTGTCATCAGGCCTTTGCCAAAGATCGGAATTTTCACTTCAGCCTGCTGGCCGATTTCGAGCCCAAAGGGGCTGTGGCACGACAGTATGGAGCGTACGAGTCCCAGCTCGGGGTTTGTAAGCGTGCGCTGTTCGTGATTGACAAGGACGGGGTGGTTGCCTGGAGCTACGTCTCCCCGATGGCAATCAACCCTGGTGCGGACGGTATTCTGGATGCGCTGGATGCTTTGGCGAATTCGCCACAAAGCACGCCAACCAAAAATTAACAGGTGATTAGATGGCCACTCTCAAAGTCCCGGTAAGTGCCAACGACCATCGCCAGGGAAGTGCGCATGCCAAGGTCACCTTGGTCGAATTTGGCGACTATGAATGTCCCTATTGCGGTGAAGCTTATTGGATGGTCAAGAATCTGCAACAGCATTTTCGCGATGACCTCCTGTTTGTGTTCCGTAACTTCCCTCTGACCACCGCTCACCCCCATGCATTGGGTGCAGCGGTCACCGCTGAGTATGCCGGGAGTCGAGGATCCTTCTGGGAGGCCCACGACGAATTGTACGAAAATCAGGATCGATTGGGCCTGCCGCTGTATCGCGCCATCGTTCTCAAACACGGCCTTTCCAGGGAGGAATTCGATCTTGCAATGCAAGAGGATACTTACATTCCCAAAATACAAGCCGATTTCAATGGCGGTGTACGCAGCGGCGTGAATGGCACCCCAGCGTTTTACATTGACGGGCTTCGCTATGACGGAGTTCCAGAGTTCATCGGGATGAGTCAGATGATTGAGCTTTTGTTAGTGCGTGGACGAAATCGCTAGAGAGCCAAATCGGCTTGGCATCACCCACATCGGAGCCGAGGAAAAACCAACGTTAGCTTCCTTTTACATTAAAGAGGTGGGCACGGAGCCGGCAACTAATGAAATCTTTGAAGTATTATGAAGAAAATCGACACGCCACATGGTTGGAGTTGTTTTTTGACCTGACTTTCGTTGTTACGATAGGCCAAGTTACGCACACTCTCGGACATATTCATGATGGGCACTTTGAACATAAGCAATTATGGACATTCTTACTGCTTTTTGTGCCGTTGTGGTGGATCTGGTCCAGTCACACGATTTACTCCAACAGGTTCGATACAGACAGCAATCTTCACCGTTTGGCAACATTATTCATAATGCTCCTGCTCATTGTGCTATCGGCACGGATCGGGGAAGACTTGGAAGTGAACTACCCGCTCATTATTGCCTGCTATTTTGGTATACGTGCAATCATCAGTGTTATGTATATTTCATCCATTAGTAAACTCGATTCTCGCGGCGAATTTTCCTCAAGGCTTGGCTTCGCCCTATTAGTTAGCGCAGTTATTAGCCTTTCATCCGTTATTTTTGACCCGCCCTTGCGTTACCTTGTTGCTTATATTGGGATTGTTCTTGATATTCTGTTTCCTGTATTTTTCTGGACTAAACTAAAACCGTTGCCAGCACACACAGAGCACTTGGTTGAGCGCATAGGCCTACTCACCCTAATCTTATTGGGGGAGTCAATTATTAGCCTTTCCGGAGGCTTATCTAACATTCAATGGGGTTATTATAATGTGATGGCGGCCATCACCGGATTTATCATGATTTGCAGTATCTGGTGGATCTATTTTGATAGTTTTTACTTGCTGAACAAACATCAAAGCAGTATGAGTGGGCACGCCTTAATCTACTCGCACCTTTTTCTTTTTATGGGGCTGGCACTGCTGGCAAATTTGATTAGGCATGCGATCCTGAACGACATTGCGATACGCGATTTCCAGATTATGTCGATCACCGGCATGGCCTTGTTTTTCCTAGGTAAGCAATATGGCTATTTCATAGCCGTGAGTAGAATAAGGAAATACATCCTACAAAACACGTTGATAGTGTTTTCTTTGGGCGGGTTAGTCGTGTTTTTACCCCGCGTCGAGTACATATTGGTCGGCCTGACAGCAACCATGATCTCTTATGTTTTTCTAAATTTCAGATATCGTTGAATCATCATTATCAGACCAGAGGGTGGGGCCAAGTGAGCAAGTGGCTGACTTGCGGTTACATGCTGCCCACTACGTCGTTCTCACTGCTCGTGCGCTACTCGCCGCTACCCTTGGTCTATTTGGGTTTGTAATCCTGGTATCGTCGACCATAGTTAAGAGTCTCGGATGCCCCTCTTAGCTATCGCGATCTGATAGCGCCAGCCGCATCGTAACAACAGGAGCCACATCATGGTCAAAGTAGCGTTGTTCGTTCGCCTAGAAGCAAAACCCGGGAAAGAAAAGGATGTAGAGAGCTTTCTTTTGGGTGGCCTTCCGTTAGTGGAGGAGGAGCCAGCCACTACAGCCTGGTTTGGAATCCGCTTGGGGCCGTCCACCTTTGGCATCTTTGACGCATTCCCGGATGAAGCGGGCCGGCAGGCTCATCTTTCGGGCAAGGTCGCGGCGGCGCTTATGGCAAACGCTGCCGAGCTATTTGCCGAACCGCCATCAATCGAGAAGGTTGACGTCCTTGCGGCCAAGCTACCCGGCTAAGCAAACCCAATAGGAAGCTCCAGTCAGTACTGGGAGGCCCACGATGTATTTTGTGAAAATCAGGATAGCCTGGGCCTGCTGCTGTTCCGGGCGGTGATCAATCAAAACACTTCTATTGAAGATAAATGTCATGGCTAAAGTGCCGTGTCCAGGATTCATGCCATGCTTGCGCGCTCGGTATAAGTGAAAGGATACGCGCGCAAATCGTGTCCAGGGACGGCGTGGAAGCCGCACAGAATCTGCAAGGCAACGTGCTCATCACGGGTTTAGGCTGGGTAGGGTAGATTGTTTGCCGGGCACCGGTCGCTCATGGCGCGAAGATCTCCATCATTGATATAGAACCGGAGGTCATCCGCGCCGTGACACCTTATGGTTTCGTCAAGTGAGCATTCGTCGGCGTAGCAGTGACCGATGTTCAATGAGCTGCCTGACGCGGCTGCACTCCGAACTGCGCAACGATGTGCGTACCCAATTCCTCAATAACTTCCACCGCAGGGCGCTTGCCGTATTTGAGATTGAGAATGACGTGGTCCACGCCGATTTCCTCAAGCGACTCCAGCAAAAAACGTAGATGGTAACGTCCAAGTCTGAACCCCAAATGGATACGTGTGGGTGGCGTTGACGGATTCTCATCGAGATCGATGTACAGCGACTGAGTAAAGGGCTTATACACAGAACCACATTGTTTCGTGACCTCCAGTCGCCAATCTTCCACGACCAGCCGCTGCATGTTCGGAATGCGTGGATAGTTGATCCATCCGTTGCTCTCACGCGCGATCCAATCCAGTGACTGGCGACTGTTGCCGGTCACGAGCATTGGAATGAATTGGGTGGTCGGTTTCGGAATCAGGTCTGCGCCTTGCATTTCACCAGTGCTCCAGTGGATGGGCTCAAAACTGGTGCTGTGGGCGCGGCGAATCACTTCGTAGTGTTCTCGAAAGATCTCTCCACGCCTTTCGGGATCGACGCCAAACGCCGAAAACTCCACTGGCCGATCTCCCGAAGCAACCCCCAGAATCAAGCGACCAGTGCTCAACTGATCTACGCTGGCTGACGCCTTGGCCGTGTGCAGGGGATGGTGCAGCGGGATGGCGATGGAGGCGGTGCCAAGTGCAATCTCCGAGGTATGGGCGGCCATATAACCCAGGTAAACCCAGGGGTCGAAGACTTGGCCGACATCGCCGAAGCCAGGGTCGCGAAGCGGCACGTCGCGAAACCAGAGCGCGCAGAAGCCCAGCGCCTCGGCTTGTTTAGCCAGTGTGACCTGGTTGAGCATGCTCGGAGTGTCCCCGTCGAACGCCTCCATGGGAAAGAATAATCCAAGGCTCAAATGCCCCTGAGTGAAGGTTCGGCTGAACCCTCGATGCTGCTGGTAAGGAATCGTGCTCGGCCGATACATACGGATTGACCTCATGGCAGAACGTGAACAGCGCCCCCGTTTCCAGAGGTGCTGCGGCATCGGTCGCTTTTGAACGGCAGGTGGGGGGACTGGGTCTGGCTTTTACCCGTTGCGCCGTACTGCTGGTCGTGTGGACCGGACTTAGGGGGCAGTTGCTGGCGATAGGCGCGGGTTGGTCCGGGTGGGTGTTAAGCGGACGGTCAAAGGAAGTCAGATCTCTCGGCTCTATACCACCAGATGGGCAAGGCGTTCGAGGAATCATTCTATAAGCGTAGGCGGTTTTGCAGCTCTCCGCCATATTCTTACAATCGAGCCGCTGGCGGGCGAAAGTCGCGTATCGAAGGCAGTTATCGGTCGTTTCCTGCCATTCCAGAACGGCCGCTATTGGCCGGTAGCTGCCTTTCGCGAAGGGCAGCTATGGGTCGAAAGTGGACAGCCAACCGCGGCTCCGAGGTGATGCCAATTTTGATACCACTGATAGGGAAATGAGGGGGAGAGGAGGGGGATCAGCGCTGTTGCTGAGTGGATGCTGGGAGTCCGAGGAAGAGAAGAAGGCGCAGGCCCCGCAGGCAGCCAGCGAGAACCTCTGGAACATCATTCCGCCTGATGAAAGCCAGGACGAAGGCTTTACGCCTTGACTCACTTCCTCCCATAACGCCGCCGACCCGGCGTACGCCACTGGCCTGAACTGCCCCGGGCGACCATGCGCCAGCACTTGGCCAGGCGCTGCAAGCGCTCGATCGACTCATGCATGTGCCAGACCGGCACGCCGATTTGGTAGGGCTGGCCACTCTGGCAGGCTTAGAGGTGCTCCTTTTGTATTTTTTCAGAGTCGCGCTCCAGAATTTCAAAGGTACCTTCCGCACATTACCTCACCTCTCGTCCGTCAGAATTTTTACCCGTCAGGATTGACCGGGCACCTGATGCCAGATTTACTGTATATACATACAGTTCTCATCAGGCCTTCCACCATGACCATCACATTTTTGGGTACGCCCACCGGCGGAACCGAATTGCTACCTCTGTATTCGTTTCACGTTCCGGCTGGTTTCCCTTCGCCTGCCGCGGACCATCTGGAAGGCCATATTTCCCTTGATGAGCTATTCGACCTTCGCGCACCTCATGTGTATCTGGTGAAAGTGGAGGGCGACAGCATGCAAGGGGCGGGGATCTACTCGGGTGACATCGTCATCGTCGACCGCGGTCGTGAGGCGGAGCATGGGGACATTGTCATCGCTGCAGTCAACAGCGAGCCCGTTTGCAAGCGTCTGCATCGTCGCGATGGCGTGGTAATCCTGAAATCTGAAAATCCCGCCTACCCGGCACGGTACATCATGGAAGGCGACGAGCTCGTTGTCTGGGGCGTTGTGCGTTACAGCGTTCGCGACCATGCGCAGTGAACAGGTATTCGCGCTGATCGACTGCAACTCGTTCTACGCGAGCTGCGAGCGCGTGTTTCGGCCCGACCTGGCCAAAACCCCGATCGTCGTGTTGAGCAACAACGACGGCTGCGTGATCGCCAGGTCATACGACGCGAAGCCCTTCGTGAAGATGGGCGAGCCGTACTTTCAAGTGAAGGACAAGCTGCGCCGGCACGGCATCAAGGCTTTCAGCAGCAACTATGCGTTGTACGGCGACATGAGCGAGCGGGTCATGACCCTGATCGACTCGATGGTGCCGGCCACTGAGATCTACAGCATCGACGAGTGCTTCGCTGATCTGTCCGGAGTACAGGAAAACCTGACCCAGTTCGGACGCAAGATGCGGTCCAGGATCTTCCAGTGCACCGGTATCCCCGTGGGTGTCGGTATCGCCGGCACAAAGACGCTCGCCAAGCTGGCCAATCATACGGCGAAGTGCCTGCAGGCGCAGACCGGGGGTGTGGTCGACATTACCGATCCGTTCAAGCGCGATTGGGTGCTGCGCAACACCGAAGTGAAAGAGGTATGGGGCATCGGGCGGCGGATGACCGCCCACCTCGAGGCGATGGGCATTCATACGGCGATGGATCTGGCCAAGGCTGATGCCTGGACGCTGCGGCAGAAATTCAGTGTGGTGGTGGAGAAGACTGCCCGCGAGCTCGCAGGCACGCCGTGCCTGGAACTGGACGACCCCGCCCCCCCGAAGCAGGAAATCTGCTGCAGCCGGATGTTCGGCAAGCGGCTGACAGAGCTGGCGCCCATCAAGCAGGCAGTGGCCACTTACGTCGGCCGAGCAACGGAAAAACTCCGCGCCCAAGGCTCAGTGTGCAAGCGCATGCGTGTGAGCATTCGCACCGGCATGTTCAACCCGGATGAGGTGCACCACGCACAAGGCGCGCTGGTGGAGCTGCCATACCCAACCTGTGACACGCTGCTGATGACCCGACTGGCCACCGATGCGGTCGGGCGAATCTTCAGGCCAGGGTTTCGCTACAGCAAGGCAGAAGTGCTGCTGATGGACCTGCGGCAACCAGGTGATTTTTCAGAGGACTTGTTTGCGCTCAAACAGTCAGTGGCATGTGATCGACTGATGCAGGTGATGGATAACATCAACGGGCGTTGGGGGAGGGGGACGATGCGAGCCGCCAGCGTGCCGGCATCCCCGGACTGGGGGATGAGGAGGGAGATGATGAGCCAATCCTATACGACGCGGATCGATCAGCTCTGGACGGTGAAATGTTAAGCCTGCCATCGGCGTGGCTGGACGAGCTGAGCGAATGGCCTTGCCGGAGGCTATGGCGTAGAGGCATGCAGATGGACAGCTAAGCTGGGAGTAATCAGACCGTTGGCAATGGCACTGGCTTCAAGCTTCGCATGCTCTGCATTCAGAAAGGCATAAGCGGCTTGAAGCGTGGCGATCTTCGCTTGAATTTCGGTCATCTTGCTGGCGACCAAGGCTGCGCCTTGCGCGCAATCGATCTTGTTGCCCCGCTTGGCTGCAAGAATTTCTCCAATCTCAGCGAGGGAAAAACCGCCACTCTGGGCGCCCTGTATAAAGGCCAGGTCAACAACCGTCTGATCGCTATAACTGCGGTAATTGTTGGCTTGTCGTTGTGCCACGATAAGCCCGAGCTGTTCGTAATAGCGCAATGTATGCCGACCGACGCCACTGCGGCGTTCTAACTCTCCAACGTTCACACTAAAAACCCCTTGACTATAGAGCGTGCTCTACACCTTAGCCTGCACCCATTATCCAGACAAGGAATCAGGCATGAGTGTGGAATGTTTCGTCACAGGCGGCAGTGGATTTGTAGGGCAACATCTACTGGCCCGTCTTACCGCTGCCGGGTACAAGGCCTGGGTGCTTATGCGCACCCCTGGCAATATTGAGCGTCTCAGAAAACAGGTAGGTCAACTGGGCGGTAATCCTGCGTATATCCATGCCGTTGAGGGCGATATCAGCAGAGAGGGGCTTGGGATCAGCGAAGCGGACAAGCAGTGCGTGTCTTCGGCCTCTGTGATCTTCCACCTCGCCGCGGAGTTTTCCTGGGGGCTGTCAATGGAGCGCGCCCAGGCTGTCAATGTGCTTGGGGCGCTGAGGGTCGCCAAGCTTGCGGCGAGCCAGCGCATCCGATTGCTGATGGTGGGCGGCTTCATGCTGCAGAATCTTGATCACCTTGCCCGTGTCGGTGTTGATAAAGAGTGCCCTGAAAACACAAATTGGCCCACAGTCTACGGCCGGGTAGGTGGCTACGAAGGCAGCAAGATCGAGTCACATTTTGCAGTCATCCGTTATATGCAGGATGCGGGCGCGGACTACACGATCGTTCATCCTGCTACGGTGTGCGGCCACAGCGAGAGTGGTCACATCCTGGAAGGGCAGCCTCTGGTCGCACTCGTTCGAAATCTGGCACAAGGTCGGTTCAAAGCGGTCCCCGGCTCCCCCAGGCACTGGCTGCCATTAGTCAGCGTTGACTACTTGGTGGCGATGATGACCTGTGTGGCGTTCGACCCCTCGATGGCCAACCGCCAGGCGCTGGCGCTGCATGAACACACATCGAGCCTGCAGGGGATGCTTGAGCAGATCGCAAAAACGCTGGAGGTCAAGGCGCCACGCCGGCATTTACCGATAAGGTTGCTCAGGTGGCTTTTGGCGATTCCCGGGCTGGAAGCACGGTTTGCGATCAGTGCCGAGTCATTGGACTTTATCCAGACGCAGCGCTTCGACATGAGTGATAGCGAGCAATGGGAGCGCAAGTATCAGTTAAAACATCCCGACATGGCGCGCACGTTGGACAAGACGGTGCAATACGTCAAGGATCACTTTCTCCACTGAGGCAGGCCAGCGGTAATGGCTCAAGCAATACATGTGACAGGGAGCTCGCGTTCGGCACGTGGCCTATATCAGCAAGACCTCGCCATACTCTAAAGAGCGGTGACGAAGGCCGCCACGCATGAGCGCAATGGTAGCGGTTGGATGCGGTTCGGTGCTGGAACGGTAATTGCTGTGACCCTGAGACATTGACCTCGCGGAGAGCGCCGAAATGACTCAGGATGACCGCTATTACATGGTTTTCGTTGTGGCTGCTGTGCTGGTACTGGATCTGGTGGCAACCCTGGTGTTTCTCAAGGCCATTGCCTGACCCCGAAAGTGGGCTCGGTAATACTCGGAGTTGGGGTCATTTGCCGTCGCTTATGCCCATCCGACTGTGACATGCCCGAGCCCCGCCGGAATCCTTGCGGCAGGCTGGCCGGCCTGATGCTTGCGAGAAAAGCCGCTGGAGAAAAGCCTGGCTATAACTCAAATGCATCCTGAACCCATATAGCAAATAACCCTATGGCACGGTTGTCATTGAGCAGTAACATGGGCTCACTAAAGCTAAAAAACGGGCGTGCTACTTGGCAACACTTTCCCAGGTTCTCAATGGGGGAGCAGGAGTGTGACGCGTGAATCGTTCAAGATCGGTAGCAGGCGCATTGCTTGTGTCCACCTTCGCCACAGTGTTCATGGCAGGTTGCGCACAAAACCCTGACGTGCGTGACGGGCATGATTATACCTCTGGCACCACCGCGAAAAGCCCACCGGCGTATCTGGGGTGCGTGAAGGGCGAACTTCCAGGGAATGTGAAAACCTACGAGGTCGATGGCGATCACTCGGTCAGACTGTTCATCGAAAGCACCGACCCCAACAAGGCAGGTGGCCTTGTGGAGCTGCGCAGCACAGGAGGCCAGCACCAGTTCACGGCCTATCAACGTGATGCCTGGTACGACCATGGCCGGTTGCTGGATGCCGCGTTGATGTGTTCGAAAGCATGATGCAATGACCCCTCTACACTAAAAGCCCGCTATCGAAAGCGGGTTTTTTGTGTAGGAACGTCATCATGATTTCCGCCCAACGCGCTGTATGCAGGTTCACCGGCAAATTTCAAGAACTGGCTGGAGCCGTGCCTGTTTTGCTTTTGCCTGCCTTGACCGCGATAATTCACGCATTTGAATGGAGAACAGTGGGTGGAAGCCAGAAGCGTTGTCGCCGAAATGTTCATTGGGATCCCCACGCATTTCTGGGTGTTGCCCGTTGCCGGCCTGGTTGCATACTACGGCCTGAAATGGTCCGCCAGATTCAGCAGTCGTAGCACCCTGCTGCAAGCCTCGACTTACCTGTTGTTGCTGGCCCTGGCGGTGCTACCCAACGGCTTTTATGCCCTGTTTCCACCGGCGCCCGACCCGGATGTGCTGTTGAATCACGCGCCATTGCCCAACTATGCGGGGCGCTTTTACCTGGATGCGTTCTACGTGTTCAGTGGTTGGGCGCTGAGCAAAGTGGCGAAGCTCAAGTTCAGCTGACTGGCTGCCCGGGCACCTGATGCGAAGCAGTCACCTGCTTCGCTCATCATCAAGCGCCTTTGATGTCGTCGATTTTCGCAGCCACAGAGCGCAGCTCGTCCGCAACCACATCGATAGACCTGATGTGCGCTGTGACATCGATCTCGCGCTGCGAACTGCCCCGCGCCTCCATGAACCGGGCGTGGCCACTCATGGCCTGACTGAGTTTTTCCAGATGATCGGCTGTTCGGACCAGATCCGACTTGATGCTGTGAAGCGTCTCCATGGTGCTAAAGGCCTTCCTTGTCTATTGCTTCATCGGTCCCGTGAGCATCGCCTCAGGGCCGGGTGAAACGCAACAGATTTGTGGAAGGCCCCTCCTGGACCGAGCTCTGAAAAGCTTGTGCGATCCCTGCAGTGGCGTCGGAGGTTCAGCTTTTTTCCCGCACCTGCAATACCGAACCCTTGTCGTCGGTCACCAGCAATCCGCTGGTGTGAGTGCCGTCTGATTGCTGCTCGGCAAGTGGCACGTCCGAGGAGCGAAAGATGCTGCGGCCCTGTTCACCGGTTTTAAGTGTGACCAGCTTGCCATTCTGATAGAAGAATTGCGTGTTGTTGGCGTTCTTTTGCATGGTGTGTAGTTCCTGGCCGAGTCGCGGTGTGATGCCCCATTGGCAGGTTCACTTTCTCAGCGTTCAGCCGCCCATGCTACTGGCAGAAATATCAGGTGCTCTGTATGCCACCCGCTCAGGCTTCGTCCGGCAACCGTCCTGGGCTGAAGAAAAACGAGGCCACCACCACCGCCGTGATCACGCCTGTAGCATCTGCAAGAAACAGCAGCAAAGCACTGCTATCACCCTGCGCCAGGTGTTTGCCTAGCGCAAAGTCCACACCATGCGGGCATGCGGCGATCATGAGCAGCATGGCGGCCAGCAGGCCAGAAAGCAGCTTCATGTAGGCCCTGCCGAATGCCAGGCCATAAGCCCAGAACACGAAAATACAGAGCACGGCGAGGCCGGTGGAGGTTGCATATTGGGCGAGTAGGTCCAGCCACCAGAGCATGGGGTTCTCCTGAGCAAAGCCGGCCGGTGATGCCGTGATGTTAATCAGAAGCAGGGCAGAATGAATTCGTTCCTTGGGTCACAACAATTAATTGCTGCTACCGGGCGCCAGTAAACAAGCTGCTATGTGTGTTTGTTGTTGCTGGCGCGTTGGTGCTGTGTCAATTGCGCGAAAATTCAGCTGCAAGACCTTGGTTGATTAGAAACTCGGCGCAACCCTCGCTAGAATGCAGCGTATCCCTGACGGCCAATTGCAAATGCCTACTTTTCGTATCTTTCTCACCTCTGCGTTAGTTGCCACTCTTGTCGGCTGCGCAACGCCCGGCAAACCCACTGCCAGCAAGCTGACCAAAAAAACACCGCAGCAGTATGCTGCCTGTGTCCTGCCCAAGTGGCAGGCCTTGGCACCCCAGGCCACACAGAAGTCGATTGCCCACGGTTACCGGCTGACGGCATCCAGTGCGGTGGCAAGTGACGATGTGCTGGACGTGGTCGACGCTCGCGAGGGCAGCCGCGCGACCTTCTACAAGGGCAGCTTCCTGTCTGGCGACAAATTGCGCCAGGCGGCCAAGGAATGCCTGGACTGAATCGGTACCCGCGATCCTGGGGCCCCTTTTGCGCCCCGGTCGCGCCACAAGACCGTTGCTGCAGCGCGGCATGTACTGTCCGGCGTTCAGCGCTCCCGCATGAAGAAACCGGCGACGAACTTGCGGAAGGTTTCCAGGCTCTTGAAGTCGGCGTAGCGCTTGAAGTTTTCGGTGTCCGGCTCTGGCCCGATGGGCTGTTCCAGTAGCGACACTGACAACACCCTGTCCTGGTCCGAGGTCAGCACCAGCTCATCCATCACCTGGCCGCCGATCACTGGCCGGCGCATCTGCACCTTGACGCCTTTGCTGGCCATCCAGTCGATCAGCGACACCAGGGCCTTGAGCGGTTCGCGCTCTTCATCGCGATACACCGGGAACAGATGCGAACGGGACAGCACCGGCACGCTGGCCACGTGGATCAGCTCATAGAAATGGCTGCCGGCGCTGGTCGGCGAGTAGATCATCAGCGCCAGCAAGGGCCCGGTGGTGCGGCTACCGCCCCAGTACAGGTGGTGCCCCTGGAAGTCGAAGCCGTCTTCACTGCGGTTGTTGAACAGCTTGCGCCCTTTGATCTGGTCGACGCAGTCCAGCATCAGCCCATGGCGGCGATGGTTGCCGAACACGGTGGCTTCGCGCAGGCGGGACTTGAGCATCATCATGTGCTTCATGTCCAGCCGGGTTTCCAGGTAGTTGCTGGCAGGTACCCGTTCCAGCAGCGGGTAGCGGCTGGCCACGCTGCGCAATTCGGCAAACTGCGTGGTCAGGTCTTTTTTCAAGTGGGTGGCGTAGAGATTGAGGCCACTGGTTTCTATCCAGGTCAGTAACAGCGACAGCAGGCGCTGCTGTTCGCGCCGCTCGTTACCATCACTGGTGGCACTGGTGGCACTGGTGGCACTGGCGTTACTGGCGCGAAAGTCACCAATCAGGCGCAATGGCGTGTCGGGCGGTAGCCAGGCGGCGGGTGGCGCAGGGTCGTCTTCGCGCTCGGAAGCCTCCCGCTCGTCCTTGGTGAACGGGCAGCCAGGCGCGTGCTCGGCGGTGCCTGGGTTGTTCTTGAGGAACAAGGTGCCGGTGCTGCCGTTAAGGGTGACATTGAGCACCGGCAAGGCGTCGTTGCGGCAGTCACAGGCCAGCCACTGGTTGGCGTTGCGCACCTTCATCAGTAGCTGGTTGGCCTGCAGCAGGCGTGGGCCGACGAGGCTGCCGGTAGCAAAGCCGACCAGCAGCTCCTCTTCGGCGGAGGTCAGGCTGCGCACCTGCGCAGCGGTTTTGTCGATGATTCGCATGAAGCAGCTCCAGGCTACGAGCCTCAAGCTTCAAGCAAAGTCGCGCCGCTTTCAACTTGCCGCTGGGTTACCGCCGAACATCTTCGCGGCGCGGGCACGAATTTCATCAGGGCTCAGGTCCTCCTTATGGGTGGAGACGAACCAGATATTGCCGAACGGGTCCTTCAGGGTGCCGCTACGGTCGCCGTAGAACTGGTCGGTCAAGGGGTGCAACTGGGTGCCGCCAGCCGCCAGGGCCTGGGCGTATACCTTGTCGCAGTCCTCGACATACAGGTGCAGGCCCACGCCTGCGCCACTGAGCTTCTGGCTGGCGGTAAGGCCGCCCTCCATGTCGCAGGGGTCGCCCAGCATCAGCGACGAGTCACCGATCCTCAATTCGGCATGGCCCACGCGCCCACCAGGGGCATCGAGGCGGAACATCTCGACCGCACCAAAGGCCTCCTTGTAGAACTCGATGGCTTTGGCGGCGTCGTTGATGGCCAGGTAGGGGGTGATGCTGTGCTGGCCTTCCGGGATGGGTTTGACTGCCATGTTCGACTCTCCTTTGCGGTGGGCGCCGGAGGGCGCCCTGTTGCTTAGAGTCGTTTGCGCCGATGGAAAATCGACAATGGCGCTAGATCGATTTTCTATAAGTGCGGCCGTCAGAAGATGTAGTCGGTGGTCAGGAAGCTCGATTGGCGGTTACGGATGATTTCGCTGATCAGTGCCTTGTTGGCCTCCTGGAAGCGGGTGGCGACCAAGGTGCGGATAGAGAAGACACGCAAGGCGTCATGCACCGACAGGGTGCCTTCGGCGCTGTTCTTGCGGCCGTTGAACGGGTAGGTGTCCGGGCCGCGCTGGCATTGAGCATTGATATTAATGCGCCCCACCTGGTTGGCGAAGATGTCGACCAGGCTGCCGATGGTCGCCGGGTCGTTGCCGAACAGGCTCAGCTGCTGGCCGTAGTCGGAGTCCAGCACGTAGTCGATGACAGTTTGCAGGTCGCGATATGGCACTACGGGTACCAGGGGGCCGAACTGCTCCTCGTGGTACACGCGCATTTCGTGGTTCACCGGGTACAACAGGGCCGGGTAGAAGAACGACCCGCGGCTTTGCCCGCCACCTTCGTTCAGCACGCGCGCGCCCTTGGCTGTGGCATCGGCGACCAGGCCGTCGAGGTAGTCGACTTTGCCGGGCTCCGGCAATGGCGTCAGCGCGACGCCCGGTTCCCAGGGCATGCCGGGCTTGAGCGCGGCCAGTTTGCGCTGGAACTTGTCGAGGAAGGCGTCGACCACGTCCTCGTGGACGAACAGGATCTTCAGTGCCGTGCAGCGCTGGCCGTTGAACGACAGCGCGCCGGTAACCGCTTCTTCGACGGCGTTGTCGAGGTCGACCTGCGGCAGCACGATCCCCGGGTTCTTGGCATCCAGGCCCAGTGCGGCGCGCAGGCGGTGGGGACGTGGGTGCAGCTTTTTAAGGTCGCTGGCAGCCTTGTGTGTACCGATGAAGGCGAACACATCGACGTTGCCGCTGGCCATCAGCGCGCTCACCGTTTCCCGGCCGCGGCCATAGATCACGTTGATCACACCCGGCGGGAAGCTGTCACGGAAGGCTTCGAGCAACGGTCGGATCAGCAGCACACCGAACTTGGCCGGCTTGAACACTACGGTGTTGCCCATGATCAGCGCCGGGATCAGCGTGGTGAAGGTTTCGTTCAGTGGGTAATTGTAGGGCCCCATGCACAATGCCACGCCCAGGGGCGCGCGGCGGATCTGGCCGAGGGTGCCCTGTTCCAGCTCGAAGCGGCTGGAGCGGCGGTCGAGATCCTTGAGGGCGTTGATGGTGTCGACGATGTAGTCGCAGGTGCGGTCGAATTCCTTTTCCGAATCCTTGAGGTTCTTGCCGATCTCCCACATCAGCAGCTTGACCACCGCCTGGCGCTGCTCGCGCATGCGTGCCAGGAAGGTTTCGACATGCTGGATACGTTCGGCCACACGCATGTTCGGCCAGGCACCGCGGCCCTTGTCGTAGGCCTGTACGGCGGCGTCGAGGGCGGTGAGGGCGGTGTCGGCATCGAGCAGCGGTGCGCTGCCCAGCACCACCTGGCGTTCATCAGCACCCTCCTTGAGCCATACCGGACTGCGTACCGTGGCCAAGGGGCCGTCCCAGCGCCTGAGCTCGCCGTTCACCAGGTAATCTCGTTGTTCCAGAGGGGCTCCCAAGCGCCAGGTTTCAGGGATGTTCTCGGCGCTGGGGAAGAGTGAATCGAGCAGACGGTCCATAGATACTGCACCTCACATTGCGGGGCTGGTTTCAAGCCGGGTGAATCGCTTCAGCTGCGAGCATGCACCGGCCGCCGGAAAAACACCAGTCTGGCTCAAGCGGACCGTGTGTGCTTGCCAAATGGGCCAGCAGGCACCCTGTAAAGCGTTCAGGCAATTTGACGTTTCTTTTATGCAAACAAGATATCAAATGCTAATTATCAATAGCCAAGTTGTAATGAAATGCCGCGTGTGTCGGCACGCTTATAGCAAACTTGCGATTGGCGTGGGTTTTCACGCAGGAAATTTGACGCCATCAAACTTGATCTAAAGTCAGCCAGAAGCCGCTTGCCAAAGCGTTTGCAGGTATCTTAAATTGTTACTGAATGTGATAGGCAAGTTTCAGGGCAAACTATAAAAATCAAAGCGTTAAGTGTTTTTGCTGATTTTTTCTCTTTTTCAGATAGACCATAGAGCACACTTCAAAGGACGTCGAAGAAGAAATGAAAGAGACCTTGACGGCTGTGGCGCGAAAGCTCCTGTCACCCTCCATGCGCTACGAAATGAGGCTGCTGGCCAGCAAAGTTCGGGAAATGGCGGCGCGTGCCTGTTTCTGGCGTTGGGAAGTAGCCAGGTTTCGGCTACAGCAGGAAAGCCCTTACGAAATTCTCTACATCGGCCGCAAGCAACAGCGGGAAATGGCCAAGCTGTTGATCGGTGGCAAGGGCCAGGGCAGCGCTTCTATCGTGGACAGTGCAAGTGCGACGGCGGCTGCCAACCATGTCGTGGTCATCAGCGAAATGCCCTCGTCGGGGGCGCTGTCAGTGCCCCATTACCTGAGCGCCGTAGTGCCGCTGGGCCGCTCGCTGGAGGACATCACGGCGCGCTACGACAGCGAACTGCGGCGCAGCATTCGCAAGAATCGCCCGCTGTACCGGATGCGCCAGGCCCTCTCGGACGACGAGATCGCCATGGCAGACCGTGAGCTGCTGCGCCCCTATGCCACCGCCAGGCAGGGTATCCATGCTGCGCAGTTCCCCACGGAAGAAGTGTTCCGCATTGCCAAAAGCGTCGGCAGGCTCGACCTGATCACGTTGGGTGACGAAGTGATCGGCTGCCATTTGGGTTGCGAAGTGGTGCGCGGTGGGAAGCGCTACTGGAGCACGTTGCGTTTCGGCTATTGCGAGGCGGTGTTCAGTGATGCCAAGAGGTTGCGCGAGGTCAATTCGATTACCACTTTCATGGCGCTTGAATGGGCCTTGGAGCAGGGCTTCGATTATTACGACATCGGCCTGTGCCTGGCGCGCCCGGACGACGGCCTGCTGAAATGGAAGCGCCGTCGCGGGGGGGACATCGACTCTTTGGGCAACCATGCCTACCTGTTTGTTCGCTTGCCCAAGACCGGTACGGCGAAGTTCTTGTGGGATACCCCGATGTTTGCAGTGGAGGGCGACAAACTCACGCTGCACCTGGGGTTGCCGGAGGGCCCGAGCGATGAGGAGGTTGCCAGCCGTTACCACGAGATGGTGTTTGGCGGCCTGCACAAGATTTATCTCTATGGTGGCAGGAGTGCGGGTGAACCGTTCGTGGAAACCCTGCGCAGCCGGTACGCCAGCCTGCAGTCGCCGCCCACCATGGAAAGAGTCACATGCAACTGAGTGGTTGCCAGGGATGCATTGATCTGGCGCTTGACGCCAGGGTTTAGACTTCGTCATCAGGGGAGGACGCTTCATGGGAAGCGACATCTCGCAGTTCAGTGCATCGCCCGAAACCAAGCAGCACACGTGGACATTGGCCGCCTACCGCTACATGGCGCGCAAGCGGCTGGGCAAGAACACGGCCCTCGACCTCAAGAGCATCGCCACCAAGAGTTGGGACATTGCCCCGGGCGAAACCAGGGTGTCGCCGCCGGCCATTTTCCTGCCTGGCCAGTTGGAGCGGGTAACGGGCTGGGAGGGCAAGCGTTTTTACCCCTACGTGCATCCTGCTCGCACCATGGAGGGCGGCATCAGCACGCTGGAAGGGCCAACCCGCGGCTATCTGATCAAGGATGTATGGCTGGTCGATGGCGCGTTGTACAAGGGCAAGGCCAGCCACTGGCTGTCGCAGAAGCCCAATACCTTCCCGACAATCATCGTGGACAACGAAATAGACCGCGCCGCCATTTACTGCACGCAAAACGGCAATTCGTGGTTCGGCACCTGGCTGATGGAAGATTGCCCAACCTATGCGCTGGCCTGTAACGAGGGCATACCGGTGACCACTGCGCCATCGGCCAGGTACCCGCTGTTCACCCAGGCGCCGGCCTATGAAGACTGGCTGGGCATGCAGCCGCTGCGGCTGCGCAGTGCGTTTTTCCGTGAGCTGGTGCTGTTCGATGATCACGGCAACAACCGCAGCCGGCATGCCCGCTACCGAGCCATGGGCGATAAACTGCTGTCGCACGTGGCGCATGCCCCACACCCAGGAGTATTCCTGCTACGCGGCGGTGACGGTGACCTGCGCCTGTTGCGCAACGAGCTGGAGCTTGCCGAGCACCTGCGTGTGACCCGTGGTTTTCGCGTCGTCAATCCGCTGAAGTCCGACGTACCGAGTATTGTTGCGGCCTGTGCCGGGGCCAGAGTGGTCATCGGCGTGGAGGGCAGCCAGTTGGTGCACGGGGTGAATGTGCTTCAGCCTGGCGGCTGCCTGCTGACCTTGCAGCCGCCGAACCGTTTTGTCAGCTACTACAAGTACCTGACCGACCGTGACTACCAGCATTTTGGCTTTGTGGTCGGCATACCGGAGGGTGATGGCTTCGTGATTGATATCGGTGAAGTGGAGCGGACGCTGGACCTGTTTCCACAGGTAAACGTGTAGTATCGGTGCATGTCAGCAGCGAGTGGGCAAGGGGATGATCGAGGCTTCGCGGTTCTGGCGTGACCCTGCATTACCCTTTGTCGAAGCGCGGCGGGTAGGGGACGGGCGGCAGGTGTGCTACGCCGCGCACTCGCATGAGAGCTTTTCGATCGGTGTGATCACCGGCGGGCGAAGCACCTACCTCAACGGTGACCTTCGCATCCAGGTAGGGGCCGGTACCACCGTGCTGATGAACCCGGGCGTTGTGCATACCTGCAATCCCATCGACGGTGAGCCCTGGTCTTACCTGATGCTGTTCGTCGACCGCCCCTGGTTACAGGCGCAAGGCTTTGAATTGCCGACGCAAACCTGGAGTGACTCGCCTGCGTTGTACCAACGGTTATTGGAGGCGTTTGCAGACCTGTTCGATGCGGGTGTGCCTGACCGGGAAGGCCGCCTGGCCGCGCTGTTCGGCTCATTGCCGGGCTTTCTCGGCGCCAATGCCCGTGTCAGTGACGAAGGCCACCCACGGCTGGAAGCGGCAGCAGCGTTCATACGCGCTCATCGCAGCGATCCGCTGAGCCTGGCCGATATCTGCACAGCGTGCGGCCTGTCGCGCGCCTACCTGATTCGTGCCTTTCGCCAACATTACGGGCTGACACCGCATGGCTATCTGCTCGATCAGCGCGTTCAGCTGGCCAGGGCGCAGTTGCGTCAGGGGCGGGCGATTGCCGAGGTTGCGCAGGAGGCCGGGTTTGCCGACCAGGCGCACTTGCAGCGGGCGTTCAAAAAGCATTTGGCTGCGACGCCGGGTCATTACCGCAATGCCACCGGGGTCAGATAACCAGGTACACAGCGCTGCCCGCCAGCAAAACCGCCAACCCTCGATTGAGCAGGCGCATGTGCCGTGGGTTGCTCAGGTACTGACGAATCACGCTGCCGGCCCATGCCCAACTGGCCACCGAAATGAAACAGATCGGCCCGTAGATCCAGGTGAACAACCACAGCAAGTGCTGCTCACCGCCGGTATAAGCGCCGACCCCGGCCACTGCCGCCAGCCAGGCCTTGGGGTTCAGCCATTGCATGGCCGCGCCGTGCCAGGCCGAGGGGGCGGGTGTTGAGTGCGCGCCAGTCAGCTGGCCATCGTCGCGGGCCAGTTTCCATGCCATGTACAGCAGAAACATCACCCCACCCCAGTGCAGCAGCACGCTCAACACAGGCCAACGCAGCAGCAGCTGGTGCAGGCCCAGCCCGACCAGCACCAGCAACAGACAGAAGCCCAGAGTGGCGCCGGCGACATGCGCCAGGCTGGCACGTAAGCCATGGCTGGCGCCGCTGCTCAGGGCAACGATGTTGACCGGGCCGGGGGAGATTGACGCCGCCAGTGCGAAGGCGGCCATGGACAGGGACAGGCTCATGTGAGAGATCCGGGTAGTTGCAAGGAACCCTGAGTTTCAGCTGTTGGTTGTCTAGAGTATTGAATAAAAGTACCCCCAATGCGGACCCACACGCGTTACAGGTTTTGTAATAGTTTTGCGCTATCAGAGAAAACTGCTGTGCCTGTAGGATTATTTTCCCAATTTTCTATCAAGGTATATATGAGCACCTTCGCGGAGCCCCCCAGTCTCTGGCCTCTCAGGCCGTCCCCCCTCTGTCCTCGTGACGCTTCCTTCGTGAGTACCCGCTAATGGAATGGCTAGCCGATCCCACGGCCTGGCTAGGCCTGTTGACGCTTATCGTCCTTGAGCTGGTGCTGGGTATCGACAACCTGGTGTTCATTGCCATCCTGGCAGACAAGCTGCCACCGCATCAGCGCGACCGCGCGCGGGTGATTGGCCTGAGCCTGGCATTGATCATGCGCCTGGGCCTGTTGGCCAGTATTTCGTGGATGGTCACCCTCACCGCACCTTTGATCGACGTGTTCGGCAAGAGCTTCTCTGGCCGTGACCTGATCATGCTGTTCGGTGGTGTGTTCTTGCTGTTCAAGGCCACCATGGAGTTGCACGAACGCCTGGAAGGCCATGTGACCCAGGCCAGTGGCACGCTGCGCCATGCCGCATTCTGGCCTATCGTCGCCCAGATCGTGGTGCTGGACGCGGTGTTCTCGCTGGATGCGGTGATCACGGCAGTGGGCATGGTCGATGAGCTGTCGGTGATGATGATCGCGGTGATCTTCTCGATCGGTATCATGATCGTTGCCAGCAAGCCGCTGACCCGCTTCGTCAACGCCCACCCCACGGTGATCATGCTGTGCCTGGGCTTCCTGATGATGATCGGCTTCAGCCTCACCGCCGAGGGCCTGGGCTTCCATATCCCGAAAGGCTACCTGTACGCAGCGATTGGCTTCTCGATCCTGATCGAGGTGTTCAACCAGCTGGCCCGTGCCCGCCGCAAGCGCAGCTTGCAGCAGCACCGGCCGCTGCGCGAGCGCACCGCACATGCCGTGCTGCGCCTGCTGGGCGGTCGCCGGGTCGAGGCTGACGAGGTGGGCGAGGAAATCGCCGACCTGGTCGAAGGTGGCGAGGAACAGGTGCTGTTCGACCGCCGTGAGCGGGTAATGATCAGTGGCGTACTGAACCTGGCCGAGCGGCCGATCCGTACGGTGATGACCGCACGTGCCGAGGTCGATGTGATCGACCTTGCGCAACCGGCCGAAGCCATTACCCAGGCCCTCGCCAACTCGCCGTACTCGCGCCTGCCGTTGATACGTAATGGCCGTGTCGACGAACCACTGGGCTTCGTGCACAAGAAGGAGCTGCTCAAGGAGTTGTTGTCGGGCCACCAGCCGGAGTTGGAAGGCATGGTACGGGCGCCGTTGAACCTGCTGGAGAGCTTCAGCATCCTCAATGCCCTGGAGCAGATGCGTGGGCAGTCGACCCACATCGCCTTTGTGGTCAACGAGTTCGGTGACTTCACCGGCCTGCTGACCATGACCGACATCCTTGAGTCGATTGCCGGTGAACTACCGGACGCGAGCGAGGTTGAAGGCCCCGGTATCGTCCAGGAGGGTGAAGGCTTTGTGGTGAGCGGTGCACTGAACCTGAGCCAGGTGCAGGCACGTACCGGCTTCAGTGCCCGTGCCACCGACGATTACCAGACCCTCGCAGGCCTGGTAATGAGCCTGCTCGACCGCCTGCCGATGGTGGGTGACCGCCTGGCCTGGAATGGCTGGACGCTGACCGTGGAGGCGGTTGAAGAGCGGCGGGTGCGCCAGGTTCGGCTTATACCGAACGGCGACGCTGACGCAGCAGGTGCTTGAAGCCTTCGAGCACCAGTACCAGCACCGCGGCCCAGATCGGCAGGTAAGTCAGCCACTGATCCGGGCCGATGGTTTCGCCCAGCAGCAGCGCCACCCCCACCAGCAGCACGGGCTCGACGTAGCTGAGCAGGCCGAACAGGCTGAATGGCAATAAGCGACTGGCCAGCACGTAGGCGATCAGGGCCGAGGCGCTGATGGCCCCAAGGACCGGGATCAGGGCATACAGGCCCGGGTGAGCCTGCAGGTCGCCGGACGAAAGCGGGCCCTGGATCACGAAGTACAGCGCCCACGGCAGCAGCAGGCACATGTCGCACCACAGGCCACCCAGGTGGTCGGTGCGGCAACGCCGGCGCAGTACGAAGTAGATCGGGTAGCCGATCGTCACCAGCAGGGTTTCCCAGGCAAAACTGCCATTCTGGTACAGCTCGTGGCCTACGCCCAGCGCGGCGCAGGCCACGGCTACCTTCTGCAGGCGCGACAGGCGCTCGCCATACACCAGCCGCCCGGTCAGCACCATGGCCAGCGGTAGCAGAAAGTAGCCCATCGACACTTCCAGGCTGCGCCCGTGCAGGGGCGCCCAGAGGAACAGCCACAACTGCACGCCCATCAGCCAGGACGTACCGACCATGCCCAGCAACAGCACGGGCGTGCGTTTTACCCGGGCCAGCAGCTCGCCTACCCGTTTCCAGTCCTTCGAGACAAGCATGAACAAGGTGAGGCAGGGCAGCGTCAGCAGGGTGCGCCAGCCAAAGATCTCTTCGCCATCGAGTGGCGTGAGCAGTGAGGTATAGAAGTACATCACAGCGAACAGACAGGACGCCATGACCGATGAAACAATGCCTTTTGACACAAATGCCTCGAATGGGGAGTTGAGCGGTTGGATCAGCCGCGCATGATCTCAGGGGGCGCGCCTTGCGGCAACCGTGACGCGCCCGGATGTGAGGCCAGTGCCTCAAGGAACTGCGCCGCGGGCATGGGCCTGGCGAACAGGTAGCCTTGCTGGAAGTCCACGCCATGGCGGGCCAGGTAGTCGCGCTGGGTGTCGGTTTCGACACCCTCGGCAACGATGCCAAGGCCCAATTTGGCAGATAGCTCGATGATGGTTTCGAGGATGTGCACGGACAGCGCATCGCCGCCGATCATGGCAACGAAGCTCTGGTCGATTTTCAGGTAGTCGACCTTGAACTGGCGCAGGTAATTGAGGCTGGATTGCCCGGTGCCGAAGTCGTCGAGTGCAATCATCACCCCCATGGCATGCAGTTTCTCGAACAGTTCCAGGGTCACCGGGGTGGGCTCGATCAGCTTGCGCTCGGTCAGCTCCAGGGTCAGTACCACCCGGCCAGGCGGGAAGTGCTGCAGGAAGGTGCGGCAGTCGTCCAGCAGGCGCAAGTCGCGGCAGTGGTCGGCGGTGATGTTGACCCCGATGTGAAAGCCATCCTCCAGCAGCCCAATGTAGGGCGCGAGGCTCTGGGCAGTGTGCATCATCAGCGCCCGGGTCATGGCGACGATCTGCCCGCTGTGCTCGGCATAGGGGATGAACAGGTCAGGGCGAACCAGGCCTTCTCGCGGGTGGTTCCAGCGCATCAGCACCTCAGCACCGGCCCAGCGGTAATCGCCCTTGCGCACCACCGGCTGGAAGTACGGCAGGAATTCGTCAGCCTGCAGGGCCCGATCCAGCTCGGCGCGGGGCGAGGTGGCGCGGCGAATCTGCCAGCGGCAGACCAGCGCGGCCACGGCCCCCAGTACCAGCAGCAGGCTGAGCAGGGCAGGGTAGTGGCTGCGCAGCAACTGGCCTTGCTTGTCGGCGCTGTAGCCGCCCTGCACGCTGAACGGGTAACGCGTCGAGCCCAGCAACACGTTGGCACTGGCTGCGACAGGTGGTGCGCCTATGTGTACAACGCCGTCCTTGCCCATCCAGGCGTTGCCCACGCGTATTTGCAGCTCTTCATCCGGGCCGATCAGGCGCAATGCGGTCAACAAATGGTCGCCATCCACCGTGGTGATCGCGCCGTTGTCGCCGTCGCTGGCGCGGTACACCAACAGCGGATGCCCCGGGGTGACCGAGTTGCCGTCCATCAGCCACAGCTTGCCATCGGTGTAATCGCTGGCGTTGACCGGCTCGTCGAATTCGCCGAACAGCGAGGTGCAATAAAGGTTGTTGTGCCTGAACAGGTTGGTCGAGCGCACGAAGGCATTGCGGGTCACCTGGGCACGCAGCGTAAGCTGGACCTGGTCGCAAGGGCTGGCAGTCAGGGGGAGTAGCGCATTGGCAGCACGGGACAGGTTGTCGAGGATGCGTTCGACGTGCTCCACCGCCTGGCGGGTGGTGGCCTGGCTGCTGGCCTGCATCTCGCGCTCTACTTGCCAGTTCATCACGGCAAGGCCGCACAATACCGGCAGCACGCCGACGACCCAGGGCAGCAGGTTGCGCCAGCTCAGGTGGGCGCGGCGTTTGGCGGTAAGAGGCATGCGGGAATGATCTGTGTGAAGGGTAACGAGAGGATAGCCGCTTGTCGGGACACGCGGCCAACTAAAACGCGACAAACGTTTTTACGCAATGTAGAATCCATTTACGAATACAACAATAAGGTCCTTCAATACCGAAGGATCAAGCCCGCCGAGAATGGGTCCATATGACATACCATGGGTTCAAGCTGATCATAGGTGACTTCCTCGCCCGCAGCGTGCGAGGTATCCCCTGCGCCCCGCCGTTCCTGTCCCACATCCTACGCAATCAATAATATTTCGCTGCAGATGAGGACACGAACATGGCTGATATCTTCGACAATCCAATGGGCCTGATGGGCTTCGAATTCATCGAACTGGCTTCGCCGACCCCAGGCGTACTTGAGCCGGTCTTCCAGATTCTGGGCTTCACCAAGGTGGCCAGCCACCGTTCCAAGGATGTGCACCTGTACCGCCAGGGTGGCATCAACCTGATCCTGAACAACGAACCCAAGAGCATCGCCTCGTACTTCGCGGCCGAACACGGCCCGTCGGTGTGCGGCATGGCGTTCCGTGTGCGCAATGCTCATGAGGCCTATGCCCGTGCCCTGGAACTGGGCGCCCAGCCGGTTGAAATCGAAACCGGGCCGATGGAGCTGCGCCTGCCGGCAATCAAAGGCATCGGGGGTGCGCCGCTGTACCTGATCGACCGCTTCGACGAAGGCAGCTCGATCTACGACATCGACTTCAACTTCATCGAAGGTGTTGACCGCAACCCGGTGGGTGCCGGCCTGAAAATCATCGACCACCTCACCCACAACGTTTATCGCGGGCGCATGGCCTACTGGGCTGGCTTCTACGAGAAGCTGTTCAACTTTCGCGAAATCCGCTACTTCGATATCAAGGGTGAGTACACCGGCCTGACGTCCAAGGCCATGACCGCTCCCGATGGCATGATCCGCATTCCGCTCAACGAAGAGTCGTCCAAGGGTGCAGGCCAGATCGAAGAGTTCCTGATGCAGTTCAACGGCGAAGGTATCCAGCACGTGGCCTTCCTGACCGACGACCTGCTCAAGACCTGGGATGCCCTGAAGGGCTTTGGCATGCGCTTCATGACTGCGCCGCCGCAAACCTACTACGAAATGCTTGAAGAGCGGCTGCCTGGTCACGGCGAGCCGGTCGACCAGTTGCAAGCACGCGGCATCCTCCTCGATGGTGCCTCGCAGCCCGAAGACAAACGCCTGTTGTTGCAGATTTTCTCGGAAACCCTGCTCGGCCCGGTGTTCTTCGAGTTCATCCAGCGCAAAGGGGACGATGGCTTTGGTGAAGGCAACTTCAAGGCGCTGTTCGAATCCATCGAACGTGACCAGGTACGCCGCGGTGTGCTGAGCACCGACTGATGCCCTCTGGGTAGCGCCGCCTTCATGTAGCATTGGCGGCTCTATCTCTGCTGCTGGAGCGTCCCCTGAACAGGCCCAGATAGACGATCAGGCCGGTCACGGTCCCCACCAGCATCAACGAGGGCAGGATCTGCAGCATGGACTGGCGGATTTCCTGGGCGGTGGAACCTTGCGCGTAGCCGCCTTTTACCCTGTACCCATATTTGGCCGATAACGCGGTTGCGAGAAACTCGGACTGGGAAGGGCGCTGTGCGTCACGGCTATCGCCTTCGCTCCAGATCCAGCGGTCGCCAAACTCCACCAGCAGCGTCAGGCCATCCTGAAAACCATCCAGTTCATTGCGCAGCTGTGAGGCATAAGCGGTCACGATTACGCCGCTTTCGTTGCCTTGCAGGTAAAAGTTGACCAGCAGTTTGCGGCGCCTGTCAGGTTGCCCATAGGACAGTTCGACCTGTTGGCCCGATGAGGCGAAGGCAGATAAGTAGTCCAGTGAGTCTGAAGTGCTGCTGCAGTAGGCTTCATTGCCCTTTACCAGGGTCAACGACCTGAGCATGGAACGGCTCACGACCTGCTCCTGTAAAGCGCTGTTAACGCTTTCGCAGGGCTTGCCTGCCAGTGGCAGGGTGCGCTGGGCAGCCTCTTGCAGTCGATTCAATGCCTGGTCAATGCTGAAAACCGCTTCCTGAACGGAAATGGCCGCGTTTTCCTCAAGCTTCATTTCCAGTTGAACAATCATCACCAACAAACCGGAAATAACAGGCACCAAGCCTACAGTGGCGAGCAGCAGGAGCTCCCGCAGGCGGCGCCCGGCGTGCATGATTTTCAACATGGTGCATTAGTTCTCCGGGCAGAAGCTGTTCGTGGTGTACAGCTGAGCCCAGAGCCTATGCATTCGATGACCTGCCGGCTGTAGTCCGCGTGCAGTCTGCGCGACAGGAAAACCAGAAGGCTGATGTAAGGCTTTACTTAGCGTTGAGTTTCTCCAGTACTTTCTCGGCGAGCAGCGCAGTGGAATCAGGGTTCTGACCGGTGATCAGCAGACCATCCTCGACGACGTATGGCTTCCACGGCTCATCATGTTTGCTGTACTCCCCGCCCCGGCCACCTAGCTCTTTTTCTGTCGAGAAAGGCACCACCTTGTCCAGCTCGACCAGTTGTTCCTCAATGTCGGAAAAGCCGGTCACTTTGCGACCCTTCAGTAGAAGGCTGTTGTCGCTGAGCTTGATGTTAAGCAGGCCGGCCACGCCATGGCAGACCGCTGCAACAATGCCGCCTTTTTCGTAGACCTTGCGCGCCAGCTCCTGCAGCGGCTTGTTCTCGGCAAAGTCGTACATCACCCCATGCCCACCGGTGTAATAGATGACGCTGTATTCGTCGGCCTTTACCTGGCCAGGGCTCAAGCTGGTGCCCAGTCGCGTCATGAAGGATTTGTCGTCATACCATTGCCAGTCCAGATCGGGAGCCATCTGCAGGCTGTGTGGGTCGATAGGGACATAGCCACCTTGTGGGCTGACATAATCGACCGTGTAGCCGGCCTTTTCGACTTTCTCGACAAAGTGCACTGCTTCACCCAGCCATAGCCCCGTGGCCCGTTTCAGGGTCGGATACTTGGCTGTATTGGTCAGCACTACCAGCATTTTCTTGCTCATGACCACGCTCCTGTCGGCAACCTGGATGGGCCGTTGCTCCCTGGCCCGGAGAAAACCTAATCAGCATAGCTGCCAGGCGCACGTACGCCATAGTGCGCAGCTTATGCTGTGCTAATTTGAACGAAACCCTCGGGGGTAGCCTCGGCACTCGTGGTGAATCTTTGCATTGCTGGAGTAACGCTATTGGCCGTACACGGTACGCCGCGCAAACCTGCGCGGCAGCTCCCCTTGAAAACGCCCGTATCGCCATCGCTCGACCTGATGAGCGATAGAATTGCGCAATTTGACTGGGGGCGTACAACCCTTGGGCCGTTGCCGCGATGGCCGGCATCGTTGCGCATTGCCGTTGACATGATGGTTTTGTCACCGTTTCCCTGCGCAGTGGTCTGGGGGACGGACCTCTGCGTGGTGCACAACGATGGCTATCGGGCGCTGCGGGTCGCCCGACCGGATGCACTAGGCAACGGGTTCGATGCGCTGTGGCGTGATCTCTGGCCGGCAATGGGGCCCTGGGTGTTCAAGGCGCTTGAAGGGCGTTCAAACTTTGTCGAGGACCCGCCCCAGCGTATCGTCAGCGGCGAAGGCAGCGAGCCGCTGTGGTGCGCGTTCGGTTATGCACCACTGCACGATGAACTTGGCAACGTGGCGGGTTTTCTGCACACGGTGATCGAGACCACGGCCAGCGTTGAGGCGCATCATCATTGGCGTGAGCAGGCCCAAGGCTTTGAACGGCAGATAGAGAGGCATGTGGCCGAGCGCGAGCAGATCTGGCAGTTGTCGCGTGATGCAATGATGACGATAACCCCTGAGCTGAGGGTGCATGCCGCCAACCCGGCCTGGTACCGCATCCTGGGCTGGACCCAGGAGCAGGTTCACGATGTGCCGTTACTGGAGCTGGTGCATCCGGCGGATCGCACTGAGGTCCAGGTGGCGGTCTCCGGGCTCCTGCAATACATCGATGCCGAGCAGGTGCAGACTCGCTTGCGCCACCGCGATGGCCATTATCACTGGTTTAGCTGGAGTGCACGGTTCGACGGCAGCCTGCTGACGGCAGTCGGTCGGGATATCACCGAAGACCGCGAGGAGGCCGCGCGTCAGTCTGAAGCCCTGATGCGCAACAGTGAACGCATGGAGGTTGTGGGGCAGTTGGCCGGGGGCATGGGCCACGAGATGAACAACCTGCTGTCTGGTATCGGTGGTAGCCTCGAACTGTTGCAGCGGCGCTTGCAGGAGGGGCGCATGGAGCGGATTGAAACCTATGTGGAGGTCGCTCGCGACTCCGTGCTGCGCGCCATGGAGCTGACTCATCGCCTGCTGGCATTCTCTCGGCATCACCCACTTGCACCCAAGACCCTGGACTTCAATCGGCAGTTACGGCAAAGCGAGCCGCTGCTGCTCAAGGCGCTGGGCGCAGAGATGCGCTTGCACTGGCAACTGGATGTCGCGCCGTGGGCGGTATGCCTGGACATTCCCCACCTTGAAAATGCCTTGGTCAACTTATGCGCCAATGCCCGGGAGGCTTGCCTGGAGCGTGGCAATGTCACTGTTCGGAGCGTCAACGAGCGGTTAACGGCCAGTTTTCCCGATGAGGGTGGCCTGCCGCCAGGCGACTATGTGGCCCTGCATGTCGAGGATGACGGCCGAGGCATGTCGGCGGAGGAAATGTCCAGGGCTTTTGAGCCATTTTTCACCACCAAGGCGATCGGACGTGGTTCCGGGCTAGGGCTATCGATGGTGTATGGCTTTGTCGGTCAATCGGGGGGGTATGCGTGGATCGAATCGGCTCCGACCCAAGGCACCAAGGTTTCAATGCTTTTCCCAAGATGCCATGAGCCAGTACCCGAAGAGCCCAAACCCCGGCTGCGCTCCCAACGTATTGCCCAGGGCGAGCGTTTACTGCTGGTGGATGACGAGCTCAACTTGCGTACCGTCATGCGCGAATACCTGACCGAACGCGGTTTTGTGGTCACTGATGCGAGTGACGCCAATACTGCGCTGGAGCGCTTCCGCCTCGATGATCCCTTTGACCTGGTGATTACCGACATCGGTTTACCGGGCGGCTTCAGTGGCCGCCAAGTGGCCAAGGCCATGCGCATGCAGGTCCCTGCTCAGAAGATTCTGTTCATCACCGGCTATGCTGACCATTCTGTTGAAGCGCAGTTGCTCGATCAGCCGGGAACGGCATTGATGAACAAGCCGTTTTTGCTGGCGGACCTTGCCGATCAGGCGCTAACCATGCTCGACCAACAATAGGGTTCAGGACTTGGTAAGAATCCGCGCTACCTGCGCCTTTATTTCTTTCAATTCGAACGGTTTGCAGATCAGGTGCATGCCCGCGTCAAGAAACCCCTCGCGGGCCATGGCCGTTTCCGCGTAGCCGGTGATGAACAGCACCGGCAAATGCGGATGCAGGCTGCGTGCAATTTCGGCCAGTTGCCGACCATTCATGCCGGGCAAGCCGATGTCGCTGACCAGTAGATCCACGGGTTGTGCCGAGCGCAGCACTTTAAGGCCTTGGGTGGCGTTGGACGCGCTGTGGCAGGGGAAGCCGCTCTCGCGCAGCGCCTGACACAACAATTGACGGACATGGGGGTCGTCCTCGACGACTAGCACATGACGGCCTCGGGGACCTTGCACAGGTATCGGCTTGCTCGTTTCCCGGGCTTGGCCGATATGGCGCGGCAGGTACAGGTCTACCTGGGTGCCTTGGCCGATCTGGCTGTGCAGCGTGACATGCCCGCGGGACTGCTTGCTGAAGCCATACACCATCGACAGGCCCAGGCCGATGCCCTGGCCGATCGCCTTGGTACTGAAAAAAGGCTCGAAAGCGTGCTCCATCGTACTTCGCGCCATGCCCTGGCCGTCATCTATGATGCTCAGGCGCAGATAGTCACCGGCGCACAGCGCTCCGCTGGTGAATTGTGTGTTCTCGATGTGCTGGTTGCTCGCCTCAATTCGTAACTGGCCGCCATTGGGCATGGCTTCGCTGGCATTGAGCAGCAGGTTGTCCAGGGCATCCTGCAACTGCTTGTTATCGGCTTCTACGGGCCACAGCCCTTTGGCGATGTGCACGTGCAAGGTTACGGCAGGGTTCAGGCAGGCCTTCAGGCGTTTCACCTCAAGCAGGCTGTGCAGGTCGACGCGCTGGCTGTGCAGCGATTGGCGGGAGGAGAACGCCAGCAACCGGTGGGTCAGGCGGGCAGCCCGTGCAACTGCCTCACGGCCCATGCGCAGCACGCTGTCCAAGCCATCGCAGCGGCCTTGATGCAGTCGCCGTTCAATCAGCTCGAAGCTGCCGCCAATGCTGGTGAGCAGGTTGTTGAAGTCATGAGCAACTCCTCCGGCCAGTTGGCCAATGGCTTCCATCTTGCGTGCCTGGTAGTGGGCGAACTCGTTGCGTTCCTGCTCCGGGTCTGACGATGCGACCGGGGTGTTCAGACGCTGCTGCAGGTCCTGCAACTGGTCGCGTGTCAGGTATTGTCGGCGCCGGTTACGCAGGGCAGATTGGGTCATGTGCAGCAGTTGGGCATTGTCGAACGGGGCGACCATCAGCAGAAGATTGCCCACCGGGTGGTTACTCGCGCCCGTGGCCGACCAGGCACCCTGGATCAGCAGCACGATGGGCAGGTCCGACCAGCTTTGTTGCTGGTCGAGGAATGCTTGGAGCAACGCGCTTGGGCCCTGGCTGAACACTTGCTCGGCAATGATTGCCAGGCCTGCGCCTTCAGCCAGGCAGCTGTGCAGGTTGGCCAGGTCGACGGCGCACAGGCTATCGATGCCGGCGGAGGCGAGCAGGCGCGAGGTATCCGCCGCTAATGGCGGAGGTGCCAGAATCAAGGCACGTTCATCCAGCGCCAGTGAATGGGCCAAAACGACTCTCCTGTAGGGCGGCCTGATACCCACTGGACCCTGGGCACACGCTCAGGGTTCAACAATATTCAGGTGTTGCCTACAGGCCCTGTTGTAATACGGGGTCGTCCGGGTTCTGACGCTCCAGCTCGGCCAGCAGCACTTGTACGTTCTGCAATTGCCCGGTCTCTTTCGAGTACTGGATCAGTAGCACCCGCGCCCGGCGGTTGGCCGGTTGCCTGCTGAGCACGGTTTCCAGCTGCTTTTGCGCGGCGTCGAGTTGTTCCAGTTCGTGCAGCGTGACTGCCAGCGTATAGCGGTAGTCGGCGTTGTCCGGGTCCAGTTCGACGGCGCGGGACAAAGCCAGCAAGGCGTACTCGCGCTGCTCGTGGCGGTTCAGCCAGAGCCCCAGCTCGTACTGCAGGAAGGCTGAGTCGGGGCTTAGCGCCAAGGCTTTGCCCAAGACCTGGCGCGAGGCATCGTGGTGGCCCTGACGCTCCAGCAGGCGCACCTGGGTGGCCAGGGCGTCGAGGTTGCCGGGTGCAACCTCCAGCGCTCGCTGTAAGGCCGTGGCTGCCTGGGTGTAGTCGTTTTCGTGCAGGTACAGGCGCGCCAGGTGTACCTGGGCGTCGGCATCCTCGGGTTGTTGCTCGAGCGCCTGCTGGTATTGTTCCAGGGCTGCCTGCAACGGGCCGAAATACAGGCCGATGGCATCGGGATCGAGGCCCAGTAGGGCATCCACGGCAGCAAAGCGCACGCTTTGTTCGTCGTCGTCCAGCAATGGGCCGAGCACCAGGCTGCGCTGCGCCGCCGGCAGCAGGCGGCGGATACCGGCAATGGCCGCACGGCGCACCAGCGGGTCGGCATGCTCCAGGTCCTGGCGGGCGAGTTTCAATGCCTGGGGGGAGGGGTAGTTGGGTAACTCGGCATAAAGTGCAGCGCGGCGGATAGGGGGCAGGTCGTCGCGTTGCAATTGCTGGTACAGCACGCGCGCAGCGCCGGGTTGGCCGTCATGGGCCTGGCGCAGCGCCTTGGCATAGCTGTGTGCAGGCAAGGTGGGCGGGGCTGGCTGCTCATCGCGCCACAGGTAACCGAACAGGGCCGATACCAGGATCAACAGCAGCAGGGCGATCAGGTAGCGGTTGCGTCTGTGCATCGGACGGTCCGTGGCGGCGGGAAGGGCAGAGCTTGGGCCAGCCGGGGGGTAAATGCAACCGAGTGCAGGCACCAAGGCGGTCGCAAGCGTATCTCGCAGGTTCGATGGCCCGAAACAAACGTAGGAGCGAGCGCAGCTCGCGATGCGCCGCGCGGGCGGCGCTCGATCTCGCAGGCGCTGAAGATTCAACGACATAAAAAATGGCCTAGTCGCACTGCATCGGGGACTAATGCCTGCAAATGGCACACTTGTCTCAGTATCGTAGTCTCTTGGCCGTCGCTCCTCATAGCAACTACGTGGCATGCCAAGCCCGACATTCAATCGGCGAAAGCCGATGTGATCGCCTCCACGACGACACGCACTCTGGCCGTGCGCGCCAAGTCTTGGTGCAGCACCAACCACGCCTCGTAGGGCTTGGCCCGACGGCGCTCCGGCCATAGCCGCACCAGCGCGGGATCGCGCCGGGTCAGGTACTCGGGTAACTCGCCTATGGCCAGGCCGGCGCGTACGAAGGTCGCGAGCATCAGGCTCGAATCCAGTTCGGCAACCACGCGACCCTGTGCCCTGGATTCGCCCGCCAGCGTGTCGTCCTGCCGCCCGGTCACACCCTGCTGGTAAAGCGCAATATCGTGATTCGCAAGGCCTTGTCCGGGCTGCGGTTCGCCATGTTTTGCCAGATAGCCTTGGGTAGCATACAGGCCGACTTCCCAGCAGCCGAGTTGGCGAACGATCAAATCCGGCTGCTCTGGCCGCAAGGTACGTACAGCAATGTCAGCCTCCCTCCGCGCAAGATCGAGCAGCCGCGTCGTAGTGCTCAGGATCACCCGCACCTCAGGATGGATGGCGCGCAGTTGTTCAATGGCAGGAACCACGAAGTCCACCGCCAGCGCGTCGGTGGTGGTCACGCGAACCTCACCGGCCGCGCGCGCATCGGCACCTTCGCCACGGCGCTCGAAGGAGACGGCCATGCGCTCCATATCCTCGGCCATGCGTAGCACTTCCAGGCCGGTGTCGGTCAACATCAAGCCGCCCGTGGTGCGCAGGAACAGCCGACTGCCCAGCGCCCGCTCTAATCCGGTCAGACGCCGGCTCACCGTGGTCTGGTCAATGACTAGTTGCTGCGCCGCTCCGCGCAAGGTACCGGCGCGCTGGACTGCCAGAAATATGCGTACGTCGTCCCAATTCATCACTGCCTCAGTGTTCATGCTGCAAATTTGCAGCCCTATGTAGCTGTTTTGTGCATTTTCACATAGAACGCATATCCGTAGCATGTGGCTCATCCCTTCTGAACCTATAACGCGCAGCCCGCACGCCTGGCTGCCGGGAACTGCCATGCCTCGCTTGTCCTTCATTCTCACCGTCGCCATGCTGAGTGCCTTCGGCCTGATTGCTTCGGACGTGTATCTGCCCGCCATGCCAAACATGGCCACGGAGTTCGGCGTTGCCGACTGGCAGATGCCGCAGACGATCTCGTTTTACCTGCTGGCACTGGCAATTGCCCAGTTGGCCTACGGGCCACTATCGGATCGCAATGGCCGCAAGCCCGTACTGCTGGCTGGCATCGCCCTCTACATCGTCGGCTCGGTGGGCTGCGCTATCTCCGCCAGCTACAATGGGTTCCTGGCGTGGCGCATGCTGGAAGCCGTTGGCGCGGCTGCGGGCCTTGTCGTTGGCCGTGCACTGATTGCCGACACCTGCGACAAGCGCACTTCTGCCAAAGTCTATGCGGTGATCTACCCGTTGGTGTCGCTGTCGCCAGCCCTGGCGCCGGCCATAGGCGGGCACTTGGCTGCGACTTTCGGCTGGCGGTCTGACTTCCTGTTCGTCGCCGCATTCGGTGTCGTGGCACTGCTGATGGTGGTGACGCTACTACCGGAAACGCTCCCCATCGCTGCCCGCACCCGTACCTCTCCCTTTGCCGGCTTCAGCCAGGTCTTGCGCGACCGAACTTTTCGCCGCTACACCTTGGTGGTCTGCACGATCTATTGCGCCTGGTTTGTCTACTTGACGCAATCGCCGTTTCTGTTCGCGCGCCTGGGCTTGAGTGAGGAACAAAGCGGTTGGCTGTATCTGCCGCTGACGGCCGGCATCATCGGTGCCAATCTGCTGGCCAAGCGCTTGCTGGATCGCTGGCCCTACGATCGTATCCTCGCCGTTGGCATCATGTGCTTCGTGCTTGGTGGCGTAGGGTTTCTGGCCGTGATGGCATTGGGGCTGCATGGCGCAGTCACAGTGGTGCTGCCGATGTGCCTGGTCAGTCTCGCCAATGGTTCATCACTGTCGTTGGCCGTCTCCGGAGCCATTGCCAGCGAGCACGGGCATGCGGCCACCGCGTCGGGACTGGTAGGGTTCTGTCAGATTGGCAGCGCCGCGCTGGTGGCAATGGGTGTCAGTGCGGCGTTCGGCACCGGCCTGGGCGTGCTTGGGGGCGCAGTACTGGTGCTCGGCCTGATCGCGCTATCCACCTGTCGCCGAACAGGCCCAAGGCCGGCTTGCGTCGCTCGCCGGCGTTCGTCCGGTACTGGAGCATGAACACCTTGCGACCGGCCGGCGTAATCTTGCAGAGGAAGCCGGGAACGAGGGTGTCGCGTAGCTCGATGGCTTGCGCTTGGGGTTGTGCCGCATCGACTGCGGACTTGGTGAGCTTGATCTTTGCCATGATGACTCCTCGGAAAGACCCGATTCCCAGAGCGTTGTAGGAGTCAGCAGAAGGGAAGCCGGGTCAAGTTTCAGAAAGCACCGGCATATGTTGAACTCGCCTAAGTCGTTGATAAACCTGCTGTATACGGCTGTGGCGTAGTCCGGCAAAGCGCGGTGCTGGAGTCATCCTGAAATAAAAAAGCCCCGCGGACCAAGGCCAGCGGGGCAAACGGTTGGGGGAGGAGCCAACCAAAGGAGCCGTTGAAACGGGGGTGTCAGCGTGCGCTGGCCACGGTCTCCGGTTGCCAGCCGCCGCCCAGGGCCTTGTAGATGGAGACGATACCGCGGTACAGATCGACCTCACCCTGGGCCTGCGCATCCTCAGCGCTCAGCCGCTCGCGCTCGGCGTCGAGCAGTACCAGGTAGTCCACCGTACCTTCGCGATATCGAATCGAGGCCAGCTCCGCTGCCTTGCGGCTGGCGTCGCTCTGGCGCATCAGCGACAGCAGCCGCTGCTGGGTCTTGTCGTAATCGCTGAAGGCGTTGGCCGATTCTTCCAGGGCCAGCAATACCTGCTGCTCGTAGTTGGCCAGCGCCCCTTCGGCATCGGCCTTGGCGCCGCGCAGGCGGGCCCGCACGCTGCCCAGGTCGAAGGCTGCCCAGGTAATGCTTGGGCCCAGCGCCCACGCATTGGCTGCCGAGGAGCCGATCTGCGAGCCGCGTGCGGCGGTAAAGCCAAGGAAGCCGCTGAGGCTGACACGGGGGAACAGGTCTGCGGTGGCCACGCCGACGTTGGCGGTGGCGGCAGCCAGCTGGCGCTCGGCACTGCGGATGTCCGGGCGACGGCGCAGCAGTTCACCCGGGTCACCCACCGGCAACGCCTTGGCGATGGCCGGCAGGTCCTTGGGTGACAGGTCTACGCTGAGCGCGTCCGGGCGCTGGCCGAGCAGGGTGGCGATGCGGTGCCGTGCCCGCGCCTGTTCGGCCTGCAGTTGCGGCACGGTGGCTTCAACCCCGGCCAGGCGTGCATCGGCACGTACCACGTCGAGGTCGTTGCCCACGCCGGCATCGCGCAGGGTTTCGGTAATGGTCCGCGATTCCTGCTGGGTCTTGAGGTTGGCCAAGGCGATCTTCTCGCGCAGTTGCGCACCGCGCAGTTGCCCATAGGCATCGACCAGTTCGGCGATCAGGCTGACCTGCAACTGTTGCAGGTCGGCGGCGGCTACCGCTTCCTGGGCTTCGCTGGCCTCGATCTGGCGCTGGATGCGCCCGAACAGGTCAAGCTCCCAGGCCATGTCCAGGCCCAGGTCATAGCGCTCGCTGTTCACCCGCTGCGTGGTCTGGCCAGGGATCTGGCCCTTGCCGATCTCGCTGCTGGCGCGGCTGGTGACCACCGGGAACGGGTCGTTCTCGGCGTCTTCGCGGATGGAACGGGCGGACTTCAGACGGGCAAAGGCCACGCGCAAATCACGGTTGCCGTCCAGCGAAGCCAGCACCAGCTGATTAAGCACCGGGTCGTCGAACTGCTTCCACCACAGGCTTTCGAAGCGGCTACGGTCGTAGGCCTTGGCCTGCACATCGCTGCTCAACTGCGCAGGTTCGGTGGCCGGGGCCTGGTAGTCCGGGCCTACCGCACAGGCCGCCAGGGCCAGTGCCAGCAGGCTTGGGGTCAGGGGTTTAAGCAGGTTCATGCATGGTTCTCCAGCACTTGAGCGTGTTCGGCCTTGCGGGCTTGGCGACGCTCGACGAAACGGCGGATCAGGAAGAAGAACACGGGGGTGAGGAACAGGCCGAACACCGTTACGCCGATCATGCCCGAGAACACCGCCACACCCATGGCATGGCGCATTTCCGAACCTGCACCAGAGCTGAACACCAGCGGAACCACACCCATGATGAAGGCAATCGAAGTCATCAGGATCGGCCGCAGGCGCAGGCGGCAGGCTTCCAGCACCGCAGCCAGCGGATCCAGGCCTTTGGCCTGTTCATCCTTGGCGAACTCGACGATCAGGATCGCGTTCTTGCACGCCAGGCCCACCAGTACGATCAGGCCGATCTGGGTGAAGATGTTGTTGTCGCCACCCGACACGATCACACCGGTGATGGCCGACAGCAGGGTCATCGGTACGATCAGGATCACCGCCAGCGGCAGGCTCCAGCTTTCGTACTGGGCGGCCAGCACCAGGAACGCCAGCAGCACGCACAGCGGGAACACCAGCAGCGCGGTGTTACCCGAGAGGATCTGCTGGTAGGTCAGGTCGGTCCACTCGAAGGTCATGCCGTTGGGCAGTTCCTCTTTCAGCAGCTTCTCGATAGCCGCTTCGGCCTGGCCAGAGCTGTAGCCCGGGGCTGCTGCACCGTTGATTTCTGCGGTGATGAAGCCGTTGTAGTGCATCACGCGGTCCGGCCCGGAGGTGTCGCTTACCTTGAGAAAGGTCGCCAGCGGGATCATCTCGCCCAGGTTGTTGCGCACCTTCAACTGGCCGATCTGCTCGGCATCGAGACGGAACTGCTGCTCAGCCTGGACGTTGACCTGGTAGGTGCGGCCAAAGCGGTTGAAGTCGTTGGTGTACAGCGAGCCCAGGTAAACCTGCAAGGTGTCGAAGATATCGTTGATCGCCACGCCGTGGGTCTTGGCCTTTTCCCGGTCGATGGCGGCATCGACCTGCGGCACATTGACCTGGTAGCTGGTAAACAGGCCTGCCAGCGCTGGCACGTTGTGGCTCTTGGCGATGATGTTCTGGGTTTCTTTGTACAGCGCTTCGTAACCCAGATTGCCCCGGTCTTCGATTTGCAGGCGGAAGCCGCCGATTGTGCCCAGCCCCTGTACTGGCGGCGGTGGGAAGATTGCGATGTAGGCTTCCTGGATGTCAGCGAACTGGGCATTCAGCGTGGCGGCAATAGCGGCCGCCGACTGGCTAGGGTCCTTGCGCTCATCGAACGACTTGAGCGAGACGAACACAATGCCGCTGTTCGGGCTGTTGGTGAAACCGTTGATCGACAGGCCAGGGAAGGCGATGGAGTCGGCAACACCGGGTTGCTTGAGGGCCGCCTCGCTCATTCTTTTGATCACCGCCTCGGTACGGTCGAGGCTGGCCGCGTCCGGCAGTTGGGCGAAGGCCACCAGGTACTGCTTGTCCTGGGCCGGCACGAAGCCGGTCGGCGTGGAGGAGAAGCCGAGGTAGGTCAGGCCCATCAAGCCGGCATAGACGAACAGGGCGATGCCGCTGGAGCGAATGACACGGCGCACGCCACCCACGTAGCGGTGGCTGGCGCGGTCGAAGAAACGGTTGAACGGCGAGAACAGCCAGCTGCCCAGCAGCTTGTCGAGGTACCGCGAGAAACGGTCCTTGGGCGCATGGTGTTCCTTCAGCAGCACGGCAGCCAGGGCCGGCGACAGGGTCAGCGAGTTGAACGCCGAGATCACGGTGGAAATGGCGATGGTCAGGGCGAACTGCTTGTAGAACTGCCCGGTAAGGCCGGAAATGAACGCCGCAGGTACGAACACGGCGCACAGCACCAGGGCGGTGGCGATGATTGGCCCCGTCACTTCGCTCATGGCCTTTTGCGTGGCTTCTAGCGGTTTCAGCCCCAGCCCGATATTGCGCTCGACGTTTTCCACCACGACGATGGCGTCGTCCACCACGATGCCGATGGCCAGCACCAAGCCGAACAGCGACAAGGCGTTGAGCGAGAAGCCGAACAGGTGCATCACTGCAAAGGTACCGATCAACGATACCGGCACGGCCAGTAGCGGGATGATCGAGGCGCGCCAGGTCTGCAGGAACAGGATGACGACCAGTACCACCAGCACCAGTGCTTCGAACAGGGTGTGCACGACTGCTTCGATGGACCCGCGCACGAAGATGGTCGGGTCATAGACGATGCTGTAGTCCATCCCTTCAGGGAAGTCTTTCTTCAGCTCGGCCATTTTCGCCCGCACTTCGTCGGAGATCTCGATGGCGTTGGAGCCTGGGCGCTGGAAGATCGGGAGTGCCACTGCTGGCTGGTTGTTCAGCAGCGAGCGCAAGGCGTACTGGCTGGAGCCGAGTTCGACCCGGGCGATGTCCTTCAGGCGCGTGATTTCGCCATCGGCACCGGCACGGATGATGATGTTCTCGAACTCTTCCTCGTTGACCAGACGGCCTTGGGTGTTGATCGACAGCTGGAAGCTGGTGGAACCGGGGGCAGGCGGTGCGCCCAGCTGGCCGGCGGCCACCTGGCGGTTCTGCTCGCGGATGGCCGCGACCACATCGCTGGCGGTGAGGTTGCGCGAAGCGGTCTTGTTCGGGTCCAGCCACACGCGCAGCGAGTAGTCGCCCATCCCGAACAGCTGCACGTCGCCTACGCCGCCCAGACGCGCCAGCTCGTCCTTGATATTGAGGATGGCGTAGTTGGACAGGTAGAGCATGTCGTAGCGGTTGTCCGGCGACGTCAGGTGCACGACCATGGTCAGGTCGGGCGAGGCCTTGTCGACGGTGATACCGATACGCGTCACTTCCTCAGGTAGCTTGGGCTGGGTACGGGTGACGCGGTTCTGCACCTGCACCTGGGCGTTGTCCAGGTCGGTGCCCAAGGCGAACGTGATGGTCAGCGTCAGCTTGCCGTCAGCGGTGGACTGGGAAGACATGTACAGCATGTTCTCCACACCAGTGATGGCCTGCTCCAGCGGCGCGGCGACGGTTTCGCCGATAACCTTGGGGTTGGCGCCGGGGAAGTTGGCACGCACCACCACGGTGGGCGGCACCACTTCGGGATATTCGCTGATCGGCAGCTGGAACAGCGAGATCGACCCTGCAATCAGCAGCACCAGCGACAGCACCGCAGCGAAAATCGGCCGGGTAATGAAGAATTTCGAGAAGTTCATCGGTATGTTCCCTTAACCGCGTGGCGCCTGGGCGCTGGCGACTTTCACGTTGTTGCCCGCCACCTTCGGCGCCGGGTTGCTGGCCTCCAGTGCCTGGCGCTGCTGGGCGAGGGCGGCGAGGGTCTGTTCGCTGGCCATTGGGGTTTCTTCCGGGGTGACCGGCGAGCCTGGGCGCACGCGCTGCAGGCCCTTGACCACGATGCGGTCATCCTTGGCCAGGCCGCTACGCACGATGCGCAGGCCTTCCAGCTTCGGCCCCAGTTCCACGGCGCGGTAAGTGGCCTTGTTGTCCTTGTCCATGACCAGCACGAACTTCTTGCCAAGGTCGGTGCCGACGGCCTCGTCGTTGATCAGCATGGCGTCGTACTGGGCGCTGCCGACCAGCTTCAGGCGTGCGTACAGGCCCGGGGTGAACTGGCCGTCGCGGTTGTCGAACACCGCACGACCACGGATGGTGCCGGTGCGCGGGTTGACCTGGTTGTCGACGAAGTTCATCTGGCCCTGGTGCGGGTTGCCGGTTTCATTGGTGAGGCCCAGGTACACCGGGGTGCTCTGGCCACGCTGGCCTTCGCGCGCCAGCTGGGTGTACTTGAGGTACACGCGCTCGTCGGCGTCGAAGTAGGCGTAGACCTTGTCGGTGGACACCACGCTGGTCAGCGGGGTGACATCGGCCGTGACGATGTTGCCGGCAGTGAACTGGGCACGGCTGACGCGGCCACTGATGGGCGCGGTGACGCGGGTGAAGCTGAGGTTCAGGCGCGCCAGGTCGAGCTGTGCCTGGATCGCGTCGACCCCGGCGCGGGCTTCGGCGGCAGCGCTGCTACGCGATTCTGCAAGTTCGGCGGAGATGGCGTTGCTGTCGCGCAGGCGTTCGCCACGGCGCGCTTCGTTGGCGCTGCGAATGGCGGTGGCCTTGGCCTGTTGCAGTTGGGCTTCAAGGCGGCGGACTTCAGCCTGGAACGGGCGTGGGTCGATCTGGAACAGCAGGTCGCCTTTTTTCACCTGGGCGCCTTCGGTGAAGGCGACCTGGTCGATCTGGCCGGCTACCCGCGGGCGAACTTCAACGGTTTCCGGGGCTTCAAGGCGGCCGGTGAATTCGTCCCATTCGTTGATCGGTTGCTCGATCACCTTGGCCACAGTGACCTTCGGCGCGGCGGGAGCCTGCACGGCGTCTGGGGTTCGACCGCAAGCGCTGATCACCACCACTGCCAAGGCAGCGAGGGGGAAGCGCAAGGGTTTGAGAGATTGTTCCATGGAGAACTCCGCCAATGTATTAGTAGTGGGCGGAGTGTGAGTGTGTTGCGCGTGAGGCACGAATCGAACGGGGCGAAGGTTAATATCACGCTGAATGATATGTGTGGATCACTCATCGATGGCGGGCATGATGGGGCTGCCTGGCAGCCCCGGCAACCTCAGCTCAACACGTTGAACCCATGGGTCCCATCCCGCTCCAGCTGGGCAATCAGCCCGAACTCCCAGTCCAGATACCCCTGCATGGCTTCACGTGGGTTATCCGTCCCTTCATAAGGCCGGAGGTAACGGTCGGTGCGCGCCACCGCCAGCTGCGTTTCGCCACTTTCCAGCGGCTTGCCCGCCGCAATCCAGCGGGCTGTACCGCCGTCCAGCACGTACACCGGGGTTTGCGTAAGCGCCTGCAAGTCTACCGCCGCAAAGCGCGCCAGCAGGCTACTGCCGCAGGTCAGTACATAGCGCTCGGCTACCGGCAGTTGTTCCAGTACCTGCGGCAACTGCGCGCGGATTGCCCAGTGGGCACCTGGAATGTGGCGTTTCACGTAGTTGGCACTGCTGGTGAAGTCCAGCAGCACGGTGCCTGGCGTTTGCAGCCAGTCGTCCAGCTGCTCGACGCCGATCTCGGTGACTGCAGGCAGTGCAGGCTGGGGGGGCTGCCAATCGCCGGTCTCGCTGAAATCTTGCGCCGACAGCCCATCGAGTACGGCTACCTCCCAGCCCATTTGCGCCAGCCATGAAGCACTCATGTTGGCCCGCACGCCGTCGTCATCCACCAGCACGATGCGCGCCCCGCGCACGCTGGCGACGTGGTCGGTTTCCTGCACCAGTTGCCCGCCCGGGACACTGCGGCTGCCCGGCAGGTGGCCGTGGGCATATTCCTCGGGCGTACGTACGTCGAACAGGTAGGTGGTGCGGCGCGTATCGGCCCGCCAGGCGGCCAGGGCTTGCTGCTCCAGGCGCAGCACACCGGCACGGTCGGCTACATTGCGCGCGCGTTGGGCGGCGTCGGCGCGGGTGTTGTCGCTGACATCGGCGAAGCGGCGCTCTTGGCCGTGCGCCAGCGTTTGCCCGGCCAGGGTCCAGCCGATGGTGCCGTTGCGCAGGGCGGCCACGGGGTTGGGGATGCCGGCGTTGACCAGCGACTGGGTGCCGATGATGCTGCGGGTGCGCCCTGCGCAGTTGACAATGACCTGGGTGGCGGGGCTGGGCGCCAGCTCGGCAACCCGCAGTACCAGCTCGGCACCCGGCACACTGATACCCCCCGGGATACTCATGGTCTGGTATTCGTCGAAACGGCGAGCATCGAGTACCACCACATCGGCCTTGGCCTCCAGTAGCGCCTGCACCTGTTCAGCCGCCAACGAAGGGGTGTGGCGCACGCTTTCAACCAGCTCGCCAAACGCCTTGCTCGGCACGTTTACGTCGCGGAACAGCTCGCCACCGGCAGCGCGCCAGCCGGCCAGCCCGCCTTCGAGCAATGCGACATCGCTGTACCCCAAGGCCAGCAGGCGTTCGGCGGCCTGACGGGCCAGGCCTTCGCCGTCGTCATACACCGTAATGGCGGTGTCGCGCCGTGGCACGCGGGCGAAAATCTCCAGTTCCAGTTTGGACAAGGGGATGTTGGCAGTGAACAGGGGGTGTGCCTGGGCGAACGGGTCTTCCTCGCGCACATCGATCAGCGCCAGTTCTTCATGGGCCAGCAAGGCCCGGCGAATGTCTTGATAGGAGCGGGTAGCAACGGTACTCATGGGGCAGGGTTCTCTTTGGACAAGTCCCAGATGTTGGGCAGAAGGCTGTTGGAATAGCCGGAAATGAACGGTTTTTCGCTGCCGTCGGGCAGGTACACCGCGCGGCTGACGGCGCCGATGTTGGCGCCATACACGTGGATGCTGATCGACACCCGGTCGTCGAACGCGTTGCTGACCTGATGGACATCGCCGATGCGCGGCGAAACGGCCTCTACATGGCCGGGGTCAAGGCGCACAGGCTCGCCCGCTGGCAGCAAGGCGCCATCTTCGCTACGGGCAAAACCTTGCGAGTATTCGGCGCCGCGTAGCATGCCGATCAAGCCCCAGACCCGATGGTCGTGGATCGGTGTCTGCTGGCCTGGCCCCCAGACGAAGCTGACGATGGAAAAGCGCTGGCGCGAATCGCAATGCAGCAAATATTGCTGATAGCGGCCCGGGTCTGGCTGCGCCAGTGCCTCGGGCAACCAGTCGTCATGGGCGACCAGGCTGCGCAGCAGGCCCTGGCCGTGGTCGAGGAGGGTGGCTTCGTCGGTTTCTTGGTCCACCAGTTGCGCAAGCGCGGCGATGAAATTGCGCAGGCGCTCAAGGCGCAGGGGTTGGCTCATGGTTCAGGCTCGGCTGACGGTTTGGGTAAACCCTAGCAAACACACTGAATATTCTCAAAAGTAAAAATATGAATAAGCTAATATGCAAATAACGCATTTACAGATTGACGGATCTGTTTTGAAATGGGGACGTGAGCAAAGCATTAGGTTAGGCCCAAAACGAATTTCACGGCGCTGCGCTTAATCGATAACGTATAAGCAATGCGCTGGTTATATTTAAATTGAATATACGAGCCCCATGCCCCCACGAGACCGCACGCGCGGATCGGCCTGATGTACCCGACGGTACCTGGAGACGAACGTGCGATACCTCAAACAATTGGCCGCTGGTGTGCTGGCCAGCTCCCTCAGCCTGGCCGCTGCCGCGCAAACCCTGGTGGTCGGTGACCAGAGCTTCAATGCTCGAGCGGTGATGGAAGCGGCCGGCGTGCTCGACGACCTGCCGTATACCCTGGAATGGAAGCAGTTCACGGCCGGCTCGCCGGTAGCCGAGGCGTTGAACGTGGGCAGCCTGGACATCGGCCTGCTGGGTGATGCGCCGCCGTTGTTCCTTGGTGCCCTGGGCGCCCCGATCAAGGTGATTGCGGTCAGCCGGCAGAACCTGGATGGCGTGGCGATCCTGGCGAGTAAGGACTCGAACATTCACAGCCTCGAAGACCTGCGCGGCAAGCGTGCAGCGATCTGGAAGGGCTCCTGGAGCCAGCAGTTGCTGTTCAGCGCGCTGGACAAGGCCGCCGTGCCGCGTGATGCCCTGGAGCTGCGCTACCTCAGCGCCCTGGATGCCTCGCATGCCCTGGATGGCGGTTCGGTGGATGTGATCGCGACCTGGGAGCCCTATGTCACCCAGCAGGAGCGCCAAGGGGCGCGGGTACTGGCCACGGCCGAAGGATTGATACCGGCGCAGAGTTTCGTGGTGGCCAATGCCAAGGCGGTGGAGGCCAAGCGGGCGCAGATCAGTGATTTTCTGCAGCGCCTGAAAAAGGCCCGTGACTGGACCCTGAGCGACCCGGCCCATACCGAAGCTTATGCCGATGCCTGGGCCAAACGCACCCGTGCCGACCGCGACATTGCCCGCATCTGGTTTGCCCGCGCCCGTACCGATGTCGCGCCGCTGAACCCGCAGGTGATCGTGGATGCGCAGAAGACCGTGGACTTCTTTGCCGGGCTGGGGCTGATCAAGAACTACCCGGCGTCGAGCCTGTTCGATACCTCGTTCGCGGCAGCGCTCGACCACTAAGCATTTCTGTAAAGGCCCTATCGCCGGCAAGCCAGCTCCCACAGGTACACCGTTGGGCTTCGGCCTTAGGGGCTCCTGTGGGAGCTGGCTTGCCGGCGATAGGGCCGTTACAGGCAGAACCTTTTTGAGGAATGACCATGACTACTCGCAAAATCAAGCTTGGCGCCCTGACCATGGGCTGCGGCGGCCCTGGCCGGCATAACCTGTGGCTCGACCCGGAGCTGCCCGCCGATGCCAGCGTGAACATCGACTGGTACATCGACATCGCCCGCCAGGCCGAAGCGGCGTTGTTCGACCTCATGTTCATCGTCGACAGCCAGTACATCACCCCCGGCTCACCGTCGCACTATCTCAACCGTCTGGAGCCGCTGACCCTGCTCTCGGCACTGGCAGTGACTACCCGCAACATCGGTCTGGTCGGTACCCTGACCACCTCCTACAACGAACCCTTCAACGTCGCCCGCCGCCTGGCCTCGCTGGACCTGATCAGCAAGGGCCGCGCTGGCTGGAACGTGGTCACCAGCGGCGACGCTGGCACTGCCGGCAACTATGGCCGTGACGAGCACTACGACTACGACACCCGTTACGCCCGCGCCCAGGAGCACGTGGCGGTGGTGCAGGGCCTCTGGCAATCCTATGAAGACGGCGCGTTCCCACGCAACCGCGCCACCGGGCAGTTCCTCGATCCGAGCCGGATGCATGCGCTGCACCACAAGGGCGAGCACTTCTCGGTCGTAGGACCATTGAATATCCAGCGTTCCCCCCAGGGCCAGCCGGTGATTTTCCAGGCCGGGGACTCGCAGCAAGGGCGCGAGCTTGGGGCAGCCACGGCAGATGTCATCTTTACCCATGCCGCCAGCATCGAGCAGGGCCAGGCGTTCTACCGCGATGTGAAAGGCCGCGCGATGCGGCTGGGGCGCGACCCCGAGCAGCTGCTGGTGTTGCCTGGTGCCGAGATCTATGTGGGCGACACCGACGAACACGCCCGCGAGATCGAACGCCATTACCACCAGCAGGACCATAGCTTCGAGCTGGCCCTCAAGGAGTTCGGACGCAATTTCGGCTGGCATGACTTCAGCCAGTATGACCTTGATGCTCCGTTCCCCCAGGAAAGCCTGGAGCACGCACGCAGCAGTTTCTTCACCAACGCCAAGCGCATCGCCGACCAGGCCCGGGAGCAGGGGTTCAGCCTGCGCCAGGCGGTGGAATTCGGGCGCAAGCTGCGCCCAGGGGCCTTCGTTGGCTCGGCTGAAACGGTAGCGGCAAAAATGACCGAGTGGTTCGAGGCGCGGGCGCTGGATGGCTTCAACATCTACATCGGCCACCCCGGGCAGTTCCGCCGGTTTACCCAGCAGGTGGTGCCGTTGCTGCAAGAGCGCGGGGTGTACCGTACGGCCTACGAAGGCAGCACTCTGCGCGAGAGCCTGGGCCTGGCTATTCAGTGAATGCTTGAGGCCAGTTCGAAGATCGGCATGTACATCAGGATCACGATCAGGCCGATCAGCAGGCCAATGAACGTCATCAGCAGCGGTTCGAAGAGTTTCACGAACCATTCCACCCAGCGGCCGATTTCCTGGTCATGGAAGTCGGCGCAGCGTTCCAGCATCTCGCCCAGGTTGCCGGATTGCTCTCCGGCCCGCAGCAGGCGCAGCGACACGGGTGTAACCAGGTGCCCGGCCTCCAGCGCATCGGACAATGGCAGCCCTTCGCCCACCCGTTGGCTGGCCTGGCCCAAGCCCTGGGCTGCTGCGCTGCCGAGCAGGCCGCGGGCCATGCCCATGGCGGTGAGGATGGGAATACCGCCTTGCAGCAGGATGCCCAACGAGCGATAGAAGCGCGCCAGCTCGTACATCATCAACCGTTGATGCAGCGCCGGCAGGCGGCGCAACTGGCAGGATGCCCAGCGCCGTACCCGTGGGTGGCGGCGTAGCAGCCACAACGCCGTGCCCCCAACGACCGTGCCCAGCGCCAGCGGCAGTTGCTGGGCATGCAAAAATAGCCCGATCTGCATCAACACCCGTGACAGCCAGGGCAATTCGGTACCCATGCCCTCGAACACCTGGCTGAAACGCGGTACCACATAGCCGAGCAGGAACAGCACCACGCCGCCACCCACCAGCAACAGCAGCAACGGGTAGACCGAGGCCCCCACCAGCTTCTGCCGTACCAGGTCCAGGCGCTGGCGATAACTGATGTAGCGCGTGAGGGCGTCGCCCAGCGCACCGGTGCGTTCGCTGGACTGCACCAGCGCCACGTACAGCGGCGGAAATATCCGCGGTTGCTGGCCCAGGGCCTGGGACAGCGAACGGCCTTCGTACAGCTGGCGTACCAACTCGGCCAGCACCTTGCGTGTGGCGGATGCAGGGGCCTTTTCTGCCAGGCTCTCCAGTGCGTCGATCAGCGGCAGGCCGGCATTGAGCAGGGTCGACAGTTCCTGGCTGAACAGCACCAGGTCGAATGCTGCTTCGCGTCGCCAGGCCATACCGCGCAAGGCGCCGCCGTTGCTGCGCAGGCTGAGCACGCGCAAGCCTTGGTCCTCGGCCTGGCGGCGGGCCTGGTCGGCGTCCTCGGCGTCGATCTGCAACTGCACCACGCCCTGTCTGCCCAGGGCCTTGAGGCTGTAGCGCATGGCCACTCTCCTTACTGCCAGCTGGTAATTTCGGCGTTTTCCCCATCACCGCCGGGCTGGCCGTCCTTGCCCATCGACAGCAGGTCGTATTCACCACCGTTTTCGCCAGGTTGCCGGTAGATGTAAGCGCGGCCCCATGGGTCCTGCGGCACGGCCTTCTGCAGATACGGGCCGGTCCAGCGTGCTTCGCCACTGGGGGCGGTTACCAGGGCCTGCAGGCCTTGCTCGCTGTTGGGGTAGTGGCCGACCTCCAGGCGATACAAATCCAGCGCCTTGCTCAGCCCTTCTATCTGCGCCCGCGCCACCTTGGCTTCGGAGCGACCGAGCTGGCTGAAGTACTTGGGCGCGACGATGCCGGCCAACAGGCCGAGCACCACCAGCACTACTAGGAGTTCGAGCAGGGTGAAGCCACGTTGCGGTTTGGTTCTGCACTGCATGGTGAAGCCCTCCACTGCATGGGGACACGGGTTGCCAGGCACCATGCAACAGCCGTGCACGTCTGCCTCGGGGCCTTGCGCCATGCGGTACAGGAAGCGGCACAGTGCTTGCGTCGTGGTCATCGACCTCGGGTTTTCCGGGGCATTTCCCCCACTTCGGGGGCCACGACGAAGAGGCAACCGTCATGCGTGGACTCATCCTCGGTTTGATCTGGCTGGCGGCAGGTGCCGCCCAGGCCGATGTGTACATCTCCATCGATGCCAAGGGCGGCTACGTACTGACCAACGTCCATCGACCCGGGCGCCACTATGAAAAGGTGATCAGCGAACAGGTGGCCCAGGCTGGCCCGGCTAATGCGCAGATGATCACCGGCCGTCCTTATGCCGAGGTGGTCGCCACGGCAGCGCGCATCCACAACGTGCCACCGGCCCTGCTGCATGCGCTGATCAAGGCCGAGTCCGGCTACAACCCGAAGGCCCGTTCGCGGGCGGGGGCAGTAGGGTTGATGCAACTGATGCCGGATACCGCCCGCGAAATGGGCGTGGAAGACCGCCTGGACCCTGAGGACAACGTGAAGGGCGGGGCACGATACCTCAAGCAGATGCTTACCCTCTTCGACAACGACATCACGCTGGCCGTGGCAGCTTATAACGCTGGGCCGGACGCGGTGATGCGGCGCGGCGCCGTGCCGCCGTTTGCCGAGACCCGGCGCTATGTGCCCACGGTGCTGCGCGAATACCGCAAGCTGCAGGGGTTGGCGAATGATTCGCCACTGTAATTTGCCTGTCAGAGGTTACGCGGTCCCTGTACCCTTCGGCGGTTGCCATCAATTTAGCACTACGGTTTCCCCAGGTCTGGGCTATAACCTTCTGAAGGTGCCCAGCTGTGGAGCCCGCCATGGACATCGCCCCCCGTTCCGACGCCATCGAAGTGCCTGCCGGTAACGAGCTGACAGCCCCACGCAAGCCGTTCAACCTGTTGCGCTGGTATGCCTGGGTCAGCCTGGCCATCATCCTTTCGGTGGCTGTCGGCCTGGGGCTGATTTCCAGCCGATTCATCATCGATGAGAGCGTTGAGCGCGATGCCTTGCTCACGGCACAATTCATCACCTCCATCGCCGACGCCGAAGTGCGCCATGTGTCGATCCCCAACGTGCGTACAATGGGCGAGCTGCTGGACCCGCGCACCGACCGCAGCAACCTGCCGGACGTCGACCCGGATGCCCGGCGCAAGGCCCGCGGCGAGTTTCTTGACCATATCGCCCACCTGCCAGACATGCTGCTGGCCAATATCTATGCCCCCGACCGTATGGTGATCTGGTCCACCAACCCGGCGCTGATTGGCAAGCTGATTGACAGCGACGACGACCTGGAGCGGGCTTTCGAGTACAAGATGCGAGTCTCGGCCAGCTACCACAACTTCGAAAAGGCCCGCGCCGAGCAGAAGTTTGTCACCCCGCCCGAGCAGCTGTTCATCGAAAACTACATTCCGCTGTTCGCTGCTGATGGCGAGCACGTCACGGCGATGGTCGAGATCTATAAAGAGCCCCATGACCTGATCGTGCGCATCGAGCATGGCCTGATACTGATCTGGCTGGCGATCACCGTGGGCGCCGCACTGGTCTACGTTGGCCTGTACGGCATCATGCACCGCGCTGCGCGGTTGCTGGCAGTGCAGCAGAAGCGGCTGATCAACAACGAAACCTATGTGGCACTGGGCGAGGTGTCCTCGGCGGTGGCCCACAGCCTGCGCAACCCGCTGGCCAGTATCCGCTCCAGTGCCGAGCTGGCCCAGGCGTTCGACGAAGGGCCGGCACAGCGCAATATCAACGACATCATCAGCCAGGTTGACCGCATGTCGCAGTGGATCCGCCAGATGCTGCAGTCGCTGCGCCCACTGAACGATGAGGCGGTGGCGGTGGACTTGCCGCTGGCCTTGCAGGAGAGCCTGCAGAGCTACGCTGTGCAGTTGGCGCGTGGCGGGGTGAGCCTGGACCTGCAACCGTTACCGGCGGTACAGGTATTGGGGCATCCGGCGTTACTGCGGCAGATTTTCAGCAGCCTGATCGCCAATGCGCTGGAATCGATGGAGCAGGGCGGACGGCTGCGTATCGAGGTGGTGCGCCATGACCGGCGCAGCCTGACCCTGCGCCTGTCCGACAACGGCAAGGGTATGAACGAACAGCAGCAGCGCATGGCCTTCCGGCCGTTCTTTACCACCAAACAGGGTGGGTTGGGGGTGGGGCTGGTGCTGGTGAAACGCATCATGGAACGCTTCGGCGGCACGGTCAGGCTCAGCAGCAGTGAAGGCCATGGTACGCGAGTGTCGTTGAATTTCCGCTTGGCGAGAACTTGTTAAATGGCTTTGAAAATCCAACGCAGCCTATTGATTTAAATCGATTAATTGTTTTTGGGTTATTAGTACCCAAATGTGGGGCCTGATCTTTAGATAGTTTTTAAAAGGGACTACTAAGGTACTGAAAGATATGCATTTTTACTTTGTACTGTGCGCTGGCCGAGTTCTTGCAGCGTGATAGGCGAAGCGCGACACGTGACACATGGCAGCTTATGGCTGCCCAGGCGGGGTGCTATCAGCTGGCTGCTGTTGGTTGGCCTTGATGCATTTCTGAACGGACGCCTTGTGCGGGAACCACCCGATGCAGATGCTGGAAAACGACGTTCGCGACAAGGCCAGTGCGACTGCCAGCGGTCTGGCTGTGCCATTGCGTGAATTCAACCTGTTGCGCTGGTTTTCGGTCATCAGCCTGTTGATCATCACGGCGGTGGCGGGGGGGCTGGGTTATGTGTCCACGCGCTTTGTGGTCCGCGATAGCGTGCAGCGTGATGCGATGCTGACCGCGCAGTTCATTCAGGCCATGGCCCAGGCCGAGGTACGGCATTCGCAGTTGCCACCGGGCACCACCATGGGTGAACTGCTCGACCCGCGCCTGGACCAGCAGCACTTGCAGTTCACCCCGGCGCTGGCCGAATCGACCCGGGTCGAATTTCTCGACCATGTCGAGCACCTGCCTGATACCTTGCTGGCCAATGTCTACGCCCGTGACCGCACCATCGTGTGGTCCACCAACGTCGAGCTGATCGGCAAGCGGATAGAAGCCGATGGCGATCTGGATCGCGCCTTCCGCTCGCGCAAGGCGGTGTCGGCCAGCTACCACAAGGCCGAGGATGACCGCGAAGAGCAGAAGTTTCTGCGTCAACCGCGCTACCTGTTCATCGAGAACTACATTCCGCTGTTCGACAGCCAGGGCGAACAGGTAATGGCCATGGTGGAGATCTACAAGGAGCCGCAAGACCTGATACGGCGCATCCAGCGCGGCTACGTGCTGATCTGGGCTTCGACCCTGGTAGGCGGGGCGTTGATCTACTTCGGGCTGTTCTGGATCGTACGTCGGGCGGCGCAGATGCTGAACCTGCAACAGGACCGGCTGGTGGCCAGTGAAACCTACGTGGCACTGGGCGAGATGTCGTCTGCAGTGGCGCACAGCCTGCGCAACCCGCTGGCCAATATCCGTTCCAGCGCCGAACTGGCCCAGGAAATCGCCAACCCCGCAGCGCAGAAGAGCATTACCGACATCATCAGCCAGGTGGACCGCATGTCGCGCTGGGTACGCGACCTGCTGGTGTCCTTGCGCCCGCTCAGCGACGAGGCCGAGGCGGTGGACCTGGTGGCGGCCATCGAGGACACCCACCTGGCGTTCGTCCAGCAGATCGAGCGCAACGGGGTGCGCTTTCATTTCGAAGGGCCTGATGAGCAGTGGGTGGCCAGCCAGCCGCTGCAGCTCACGCAGATTCTCAACAGCTTGTTCTCCAATGCCCTGGAGGCCATGCCGGCAGGCGGCATGCTGACCGCCCAGGTCAATGTTAAGGACGGCCAGCGTGCCGAGTTTGTGCTCACCGACACCGGTAAAGGCATGAGCCAACAGCAGGAGCGGATGGTGTTCAAGCCGTTCTTCACGACCAAGCAGGGCGGCCTCGGTGTAGGCCTGGCCCTGGTCAAGCGCATCATGGAACGTTTTGGCGGCTCGGTCAGCCTGAGCAGCCGCGAAGAGGAAGGAACCCGCGTCAGCCTTACTTTCAATATCGCAGCGGGAGGGGACCATGGAGCACAGCATCCTGGTAGTCGAGGATGATGAAATCCTCGCTGACAACATTCGCACCTACCTCAGCCTCAAGGGCTTCGAGGTCACCGTGTGCCACAGCGCCGAGCTTGCGCTGGAGCAGGTCAAGCGGGCCCAGCCCGACGCGGTGCTGACCGACAACTCATTGCCAGGCATGAGCGGGCACGACCTGCTGCGCAGCCTGGTGGTGCAGGTGCCGGGCCTGAAAGTGATCATGATGACCGGCTACGGTAATGTCGAAGATGCCGTGCAGGCGATGAAGGAGGGCGCCTTCCATTATCTGACCAAGCCGGTAGTGCTTGCCGAGCTCAAATTGACCCTGGACAAGGCCCTGGCTGCCGAGCGCATGGAGCGCACGCTGTCGTTCTACCAGGAGCGCGAGGCGCAGAAGTCCGGGTTGCAGGCGTTGATCGGCGAGTCGTCGGTGATGCTCACCCTCAAGCACACCCTGCGCCAGGTGCTGGATGCCGAGCGGCGTATGGCCAGCGACGATTTGCCACCGGTGCTGGTCGAAGGTGAGACCGGGACTGGTAAGGAGCTGGTGGCGCGCGCCCTGCATTTTGATGGATCTCGCGCCAAAGGCCCGTTCATCGAGTTCAACTGCGCCTCAATCCCTGCCAACCTGCTGGAAGCCGAACTGTTTGGCCACGAGAAGGGGGCATTCACCGATGCCAAGGAGCGACGGCTGGGCTTGGTAGAGGCCGCCGACGGCGGTACCTTGTTCCTCGACGAGATCGGCGAAATGGACCTTGTGCTGCAGGCCAAACTGCTCAAGCTGCTGGAGGATCGCAGTATCCGCCGGATTGGTGCGGTGAAGGAGCGCAAGGTAGACCTGCGAGTGATCAGTGCCACCAACTGCAACCTGGAGCAGATGGTGCAGCAGGGCAAGTTCCGCCGCGACCTGTTCTTCCGCCTGCGCATAATCGCCATAAAGGTGCCGCGCCTGTATGCCCGTGGCCAGGACATCCTGTTACTGGCAAGGCATTTCCTGGCCCACCATGGCCGGCGTTATGGCAAGCCAAACCTGCGGTTTTCCGCCGAGGCCGAGAGCCTGATGCTGGGCTATAGCTGGCCTGGAAACGTGCGCGAACTGCGCAACATGCTGGAGCAGACCGTGCTGCTGGCGCCGAACGAGGTGGTGCAGGCGCACCAGTTGAACCTGTGCATGACCTTGATTGACGAGCCATTGCTGCAGCAACCGGCCCCAGCGATGTTCGAAATGCCACGGCACGACCCGGAGCCAGGCACCAGCCTGCCGGACATGGAACGCGACCTGGTGTGCAAGACCCTGGACCGTACGGACTGGAATGTGACCAAATCGGCGCGGATGCTCGGGCTGTCGCGGGACATGTTGCGTTACAGGATCGAGAAGCTGGGGTTGACACGCCCAGACAAGCGCCAGTGGTAATTCATCAATCTTTACTGCCCATGCCGGCCTTTTCGCGGGCATGGGCATAAACCAACCCCTGCGATTTTTTAAGGTGGACCACTGAGAAGCGTACTCAGGGGTTGCCTGTATTGGTACCGCTGTTTCCTTGATGTCCGCTACCCTCCGAACCACTGTCACCCAGCCCCGGCAGATCGCGGTTGTCATTCTGCTTGGCCGGAGGGCTTTCTGGGTCGTTACCTTGAATGCGCGGGTCAGTGTTCCGCGGCATGGGCTTTTCGATGGGGTTGAGGGTGCTGTCCACGCCCGGCCGTGGTGCCGGGTTATGTGGGTCGTCAGGGTAGGTGGGGCCAGTGCCGGCGGCCAGGGCCAGTGGCGAGGCGAGCAGGGCAATCAGCAGAATGCTTGAGCGGGGCATGGCAGGCTCCTTTGCTTCAGGTAGGTCTCATAATTCCCTTTGGCCCTACCCAAAGCATCAAGGTGCCATTACCCCGATAAACGGTTACACCACCTGCGCCAACAACATGATGAAGATGATGCCAACCACCGAGAGGATGGTTTCCATCATGCTCCAGGTCTTGAAGGTTTCCGCTACCGTCATGTTGAAATACTGCTTCACCAGCCAGAAGCCGGCATCGTTCACGTGCGACAGGATCAACGAGCCAGCACCGGTGGCGAGCACCAGCAACTCACGGTTCACACCCGGTACCAGTTCGATTACCGGTGCCACAATACCTGCACCGGTAATGGTAGCGACCGTGGCAGAGCCGGTCGCGATGCGGATTACCGCTGCCACCAGCCAGGCCAGCATGATCGGCGAAATCTCTGCCTGCACGGCCATCTGCCCGATCACGTTGCCCACGCCGGTGTCCACCAGCATCTGCTTGAAGCCACCGCCAGCACCCACGATCAGCACGATGGCGGCCGTGGGGGCCAGGCTCTGGTCAAGCATCTTCATGATCTGCTGACGGTTGAAGCCGCGGGCCGAACCAAAGGTGTAGAAGGCCAGCAGCAGGGCCGCGAGCAGAGCGGTAATGGGGTGGCCGATCAGGTCCATCCACTGGCGCACGATGTGCTCGGCCGGCAGTACCACGTCGGCGAAGGTTTTCAGCAACATCAACGCTACGGGTAGCAGCACGGTAATCAGGGTGATGCTGAAGCTTGGCAGGTTGCCCTGGTCGGACTCCTTGGCGATCTGGTCCATCAGCTCCTGGGACGGGTTGCCCGGGATGTAGCGGGAAATGAAGTTGCCGAACAGCGGCCCGGCGATGATCGCGGTGGGCAGTGCGACGATCAGGCCGTAGAAGATGGTCTTGCCGATATCAGCGTGGAAAATACCGATCGCCAGCAATGGGCCCGGGTGTGGCGGCACCAGGCCGTGCACCACCGACAGGCCGGCCAGCAGCGGAATGCCGATCTTGACCAGCGATACGCCGGAGCGCCGCGCCACGATGAACACCAGCGGAATCAGCAGCACGAAGCCGATTTCGAAGAACAGCGGAATGCCCACCAGGAAGGCGGCGAACATCATCGCCCAATGCACGTTCTTTTTGCCGAAGGCGCGGATGAGGGTTTGTGCAATCTGGTCGGCACCCCCAGAGTCGGCCATCAGCTTGCCCAGCATGGTGCCCAGGGCGAGCACGATGCCGACGAAGCCGAGCACACCGCCAAAACCATCCTGGAACGACTTCATTACCTTGGCCACCGGCATGCCGGAGGTAAGGCCAAGGAAGCCGGCCGCAAGGGTGAGGGCGACGAAGGGGTGCACTTTGAAGTGGGTGATCAGCAGGATCAGCCCAACGATGGTAACCAGCGCATCGAGCAGCAGGAAGGTGTCAGTAGCCAGTCCGAACATGGTTTGAAGGCCTCGATCTTATCGTTGTTTTTGGCGTAGCGTTTTGGAACTTTGCCCGCACTCACGGGTCAAGGTAGCGCTGTCTTTGGTGAGCCGGGAAAGCCGCCGGAGTCAGGCGGTTTGCGCCAGCCCCTGCTCACCACAGCGCTTTAGCCAGCGGTCCACCGCTTCGGCGAGTGCTTCTATGGGCTGGGTAGCGTCCAGCGCCAGCGTCAGTGGCTCGCCGCGTGGCGATTCCAGGGCAGCAAACTGGCTGTCGATCAGGCTAGCCGGCATGAAGTGCCCGGGCCGGGCCAGTACGCGTTTTTCCGCCTCGGCGGGCGACAGTTCGAGGAACACGAACACCAGCCCTGGCATGGCATCGCGCAGGGTGTCGCGGTAGCGTCGCTTGAGTGCCGAGCAGGTCAGGATCGGGCGCTCCCCAGCCTGGGTGGTGGCCTGCAACTCCTGGCCAAGGCGCACCAGCCAGCCGGCGCGGTCACTGTCGTCCAGCGGGATGCCATCGCTCATCTTGCGGATGTTTTCGGCAGGGTGGAAAGCGTCGCCTTCGATCAGGCGGCCGCCGCTTCTGGCAGCAATGGCAGCGCCGATGCAGCTTTTGCCGCAACCGGCCACGCCCATCACCACGATGGCGGACAGGGGAGAATTCATCAGTACCTCCTGCGGGGTGAGATAGCGCTGTCTCGTCGCCGACGAACAGCCACCTCCCCGGTGTTATTGGTCTTGTCCTTACGCAGTATGGACGCCTGGTAGCGAGCGCGTGCGGGCTGCTGCCAAAGATTACATTGCCTGCGTCCTGAGACAGCGCTACCTTAGTGGCCGTTCCCTATCCTTGCAAGTAGTAAAATTACAACATCCATGTCCCGCACCGGCTCCCGTACTACAGGTCGTCCCACCCTGGCCGAAGTTGCCAGGCTTTCCGGGGTTTCCCCGATTACCGCCTCGCGCGCCCTGCGCGGGGTCAGCACGGTTGCGCCTGAACTGGTCGAAAAGGTCGTCGCTGCAGCTGCGAGCCTGGGCTACGTGGCCAACCCGGCGGCCCGCGCCCTGGCCTCGGCCCGCAGCCAGTCGGTGGTGGTGTTGATCCCGTCGTTGTCCAACCAATTGTTCATCGACACGTTGGAAGCCATTCACGAGGTCATGCGCCCGCGTGGCCTCGAAGTGCTGATTGGCAACTATCACTACGACCTTGCCGAAGAAGAGAACCTGATCCGCAATTACTTGGCCTACCAGCCCTGCGGCATGCTGTTGACCGGTTTCGAGCGCAGCGACGCGGCGCGGCAGATGCTGGCCGCCAGCGGTGTGCCGTGTGTGCACATGATGGAGCTCAATGGCGAGCCAGGGGCATTGTCGGTAGGTTTTTCGCAGCAGCAGGCCGGGCGCGCTGCTGCCAGGCACTTGATCGAGCGTGGTCGCAAACGCCTGGCGTTCATTGCCGCGCAGCTCGATCCACGGGTAATGCAGCGGGCCGAAGGTTTCCGCCAGGCGTTGGCCGAGGCCGGTTTGCAGGCGGCCGAGCTGGAGGTACTGGCGCCGGAGCCTTCGTCGATTGCCTTGGGCAGTGTGCTGTTCAGCCAGTTGCTGCAACAGTCGCCGGATGTCGACGGTATCTTCTTCTGCAACGACGACCTGGCCCAAGGGGCGGTGCTGCAGGCACTGCGCCAAGGGGTGGAAGTGCCACGTCAGGTGGCCATGGTGGGGTTCAACGACTTGCCCGCTTCGGCACACATGGTGCCGCGCCTGACCTCGATTCGCACGCCCCGGGCCGCCGTTGGGCGTGGCGCGGCGCAGGCGCTGCTGGCGTTGCTCGATGGCAAGCGGGTGGCGGATACGCAACAGGATCTGGGCTTTGAGCTGATGGTGCGCGAGAGTTCGTAGCGAGAGCTCGTGGCTGTGCAGGCGGTTCTTTCATATCAATGTAGTAATCCTAAAGTGATGGCACTGTGCTTGCACGGCGCCAACGGCGATCTATGCTCAGGACACCGCGCATAAAGGAGCCCGGCGTCATGTTCGATTTCCATCGCAAATCCGATTTGGTTGAGATCCAGCGCACTCGCCAGGCCTTGAGCGGCACGCAAGCCAAATTGGCGGCGATCAGCCGTTCGATGGCGATGATCGAGTTCGCCCCTGATGGCACCATCCTCGATGCCAACGAGCGTTTTTGCCAGGCCATGGGCTACAGCGCAGACGAACTGCGGGGCAAACACCATCGGCTATTCTGCGAACCGGGCTATGCGCAAACTGCCGAGTACCAGCAGCTGTGGCGTGAACTGGGCCAGGGCAAGGCCATCAGCGGTACGTTCGAACGCCTCGACAAGGCCGGCCGCGAGGTTTGGCTGGAGGCCAGCTACATGCCGGTGCTGGACGAACAGCGCCAGGTAACCAGCGTGATCAAGGTGGCAGCCGACATCAGTCAACGGGTAGTGCAGGAGCACGAGAGCGAGAGCCTGCTCAAGGCCATCGGTCGCTCCATGGCAGTGATCGAGTTCACCCCGCAAGGTCGTGTGATCAAGGCCAACCAGAACTTCCTCGACACCATGGGCTATCGCCTGGACGAGGTAGTTGGCCGCCATCACGGGTTGTTTTGCCTGCCGCAGGAGCGCGAATCGGCCGAGTACCGTGAGTTCTGGGCATCGCTCAACCGCGGCGAGTACCATTCGCACCGCTTCGAACGCATCAACAAGCAGGGCCAGATGGTCTATCTGGAGGCCTCGTACAACCCGATATTCGACAGCAAGGGCCGCTTGTACAAAGTGGTGAAGTTCGCCAGTGACATCACCCGTCAGGTCAGCACCCAGCAAACCGCCGCCGACGCCGCCCATGCCAGTTCCATGCAGACCGATGCCTGTGCGCGCAAGGGCACCGAGGTGGTGCAGCAGACGGTGCAGGTGATCGAGCAGATTTCCCATGAGCTGAACGAGGCTGCACGCAGCATCGATGCCGTGAGCAAGCAGTCAGATGTGATCGGCCAGATCGTGCTGACCATACGGGGCATTGCCGACCAGACCAACCTGCTGGCCCTTAACGCGGCCATCGAGGCGGCCCGCGCCGGGGATCACGGGCGCGGTTTTGCCGTGGTGGCCGACGAGGTGCGCAACCTGGCGGCGCGGACCAGCAAGGCCACCCTGGAAATCGTCGATGTCGTGCGGCAGAACCACGACCTGTCACTGCTGGCCGTGGCCAGCATGCAGTCGAGTTTGACCCGCACCGGTCATGGGGTTGCACTGGCCAATGAGGCCGGTACGGTGATCATGGAAATCCAGCAGGGTTCGCGGCACGTGGTGGATGCCATCAGCCAGATCAGCTCGACGCTTCAACTGCATTGAGTGCGTCGCTCAGCTCGTTCAGCAGGGCTTGCAGGCTGATTTGCAGTTGTTTACGTTGATCAACCGTTGGCAGGCCCCGCGCATGAGCGTTCTCGATGGCCTCGCAATCCTTGACCACGCCGCGCACCCTTATCATCTTCGCGCCGCCCTTGATGCGGTGAGCCAGGGTGCGGACGGCCTCATCGGAGGCCTCGGGTGCCAACGCGCGCAAAGAGGCGAGATCTTCGCCGACACTTATTGAAAGCTGTTCCAGCAGATGCCGCGTCAGTTGCCTGTCGTCCTGGGTCAGGTGGCGCAGTTCAGCCAGGTTGAAGCCGCTACTGCGCAGTGGCGGCTCTTGGGCGCTGCGGGCTTGGGGCAGGTGAGCCTTGAGGGTGCGCAGGCCGATCGGTTTGAACAGGCATTCGTTCATGCCGCTGGCCAGGCATCGGTCACGCTCTTCGGCCTGGGCATTGGCAGTCACGCCGAGGATCTCGCACGCCGGCAGGCCGCGTTCGGCTTCAAGGCTGCGAATGCGGCGGGTGAGTTCGTGGCCGTCCATCACCGGCATGCTGCAGTCGGTGATCACCAGGTCGAAACGCGCTGCCTGCCAGCGCTCCAGCGCGACCTGGCCATTTTCTGCCAGGGTCACGTGATGGCCCAGGGTGTGCAGTTGTCGCTCCAGCAGCAGCAGGTTGGCAGGGTAGTCGTCGATCACCAGGATATTCAGCGGGCCACTGCTGCTTTCGGCTGCCGGGCTGTGCTGCTGAACAGGTTGCGGTGCCGGGCAGGCTGGTAGTTGCAGGCTGACTTGCACCTTGGTCCCAACACCTTCGACGCTTTGCAGGCTCAAGTTACCGCCCATGAGTTCGGCAAAGGTGCGGCTGATCACCAGCCCCAAGCCTGCCCCTTGGCGTGCCCGCGGTCCCTCAGCCTGCACGAAGGTGTTGAACAGCCTGGCCTGATCAACGGTGCTGATGCCGATGCCGGTGTCACGCACAGACAGGTCGATTGACTGGCTACTGTCCCCACCAGTTGGAGGTATCAGCAAACTGGCCTGTACCTCGCCGCGGTCGGTGAACTTGATGGCGTTGCTGATCAGGTTGGACAGGATCTGCTTGAGCCGCAGCGGGTCTGCCAGCACCCAGACCGGCTCGGCAGGAAGTGCTGCGTGCAGATACAAGCCTTTGGCCCGAGCGTTGCCTTCGAACACCCGTACTGTAGCGCGTAACAGCTCGACCAGGTTTGTGGGTACCGGTTGCAGGGTAATGTGCCCAGATTCGATGCGGGAAATGTCGAGAATATCGCCAATCAGCTCAAGCAGGCCGATGGCCGAGTCATGGGCAGTCTGAAGGGTCTGGGCGTCGCAACGACCCTTGCGGCTGTCTTCCAGGGCCAGCTCCAGCAGGCCGATCACGGCATTCATCGGGGTACGGATTTCATGGCTCATGGTGGCCAGGAAGGTGCTTTTGGTCTGGCTGGCCTGTTCGGCGTCGTCCTTGGCCTGGCGCAGCTGTTCGAGCAGGCCGCGGCTCAAGGCCAGCTGCGCCTGCAGCGCGTGCTGGGCCTCGGTGCGCTGGTTGATCAGCTTGCGCAGGTAGCTGTTCCAGAACACCACGCCCGCCAGCAGCAGGGCCGACAGAACCAGTACCTGCAAGGCCAGGGTGCGGTAGTCGCGCCAGGGGCTGTCGCTGACCAAGGTGCTGGTGCGCCAGCGGTTGGCCAGCTGGTCGAGCTCTTCGGGTGGAATGCTCAGCAGTGCCTTGTCGAGGATGGCCTGTAGCTGCGGCTGGTCGGCAGCCACGGCGAAAGCGGCAATGGCCGGGTCGTCGTCCAGCACGCTGGCGATGCGCAAGCGGCCCTTGAAGACATGGCTGATGTAGTAGGCGGCATTGATATGGCTGCTAAGGGCAACGTCGGCAGCCCCACCGGCCACGGCCTCCATGAGACCGAGCGGGTTGTCCACTTCCACCAGCCGGGCCTGCGGGTAGCGTTGTTGCAGCAGCGCCCGCTGCGGCGAGCCGCGTACCACGGCGATGCGCTGGCCATCCAGCGCCTTGGCCTGTACCGGGAAAGTACTGTCGCTACGGGCAACCAGAACGCGTGGGCTGACCAGGTAGGGACGGGTATAGCGCAGTTGTTTCGCGCGATCCGCGCCATAGCCCAAGGCGCCAATCATTTGTGCATCGCCACGGGCCAGGCGCTCGACCATCGCCTGCGCCGAATCGCTTTCGACCGCGCTGAAGTGCAGCCCTGTGCGCAGCGAAATCTGTTTCAGCAGGTCAAGGGTGATGCCGGTTGGGCGGTGTTCGGCGTCGTTGAACGTCAGTGGCGCCAACGAGGTGTTGACCAAAACATTGATGTTGGGGTGGGCCGCGATCCAGGCTTCCTCTTCCTTGCTCAAGGCGGTGATGTGGCGCTGCAGCAGCAGGCTGGTGTGGCCACTGCTCCAGCGGCGCAGGATATTCAGCCGCTCGCTGTCTTTGATGCGGGATAGCGCCATGTCGACCAACCGACGCAAGCGAGGGTTGTCGCTGGCCAGGGCAAAGGCAAATGCCCCAGCAGGGACCGGGCAGAAGTGGTCGATTCTCAGCGCGCCCTGGTAACTCTTGCCAATCGTGAAATCGGTACTGATGGCATCGCCCAGGTAGGCGTCGGCCTCGCCCAGATCGACAGCGGCCAGCCCGGCCAGGGTCGAGCGGTACAGGCTTAACTGCGCCTTGGGGTACAGATTGCGTACGGTGCTGGCCGGCAGGTAGTGATCGACCATCGCCAGGCGCAGGCCGGCGAGGTCGGGTGTGTTCTTCAGGCTGGTTCCTTCGCGGGTGACGATGACGGGCATGTCGTCGGCATACGGGGTACTCAGGTCAAGCTGGGCATCTGCCGCCTCGAAGGCATTGGAGCTGCCCAGCAGGTCGATACTGCCCTCACGTAACGCAGCGATGGCCTCGTGGCGGTTGTCGAACCGCCGTACTTCGACGTTTATGCCCAGCTGCTCGGCGATGATGCCGGCGTAGTCTGCGCTAATGCCTTCGTAGTCCTGCTGGCTGGCGTTGAGTTCGAAGGGCGGATAGTCGGGTCGCGAACTGCCCAGCACCAGGTATTGGCGTTGCTGCAGCCAATCCCGGTCTTCCCTGGACAGTTGCAACGGGGCAGCGGCGCTGACCGAGCGCGCCAGCAGTTGGCGAGGTTCGCTGTCGGCCAGCAGCGCGGCGGGGCCGGACAGGCCGATGGCCAGGAGCATGCACGCCAGCAGGCGCTTCATGGCGGCCGAGCGCTCAGTAGACGCTGTTGCGTTTGGCCAGGTCGACCATTTCAACCAGCGATTCGGTCTTGAGCTTTTCCATGATACGGCCCCGGTAGGTGCTGATGGTCTTGGCACTCAGGTTCATGCAGGTGCCGATATTTTTGTTGTTTTCGCCGCGCGCAAGGCGCCGCAGCACTTCCATTTCACGGTTCGACAGGCTGGCCAGGCGTACCGGTTCGCTCTCCAGCGAGTTGCTGTTGACCGACATTTGCGGGAAGGTCGAATAGCCCTTGACCAGGGCCTTGAGGGCAAACAGCAGAGCTTCGTGGTCTTCTTCCTTGGTGACGAAAGCGCCGATGCCGGCATCCAGGCAGCGCCGCACGTACAGATCGGTGGCCTGGCCGGTCAGCACCATGATCTTGGGCACTGGCTCCAGGCACTGCAGGCGTTTGATCACTTCCATGCCGTCCAGGCCGGGCAGGCCGATGTCGAGCACTACCACGTCCGGGCGCAGGTCGCGGGCTACCTGCGCCACTTCGCTGCCGTTACCCACCTCACCAACGACATGAAAACGTTCACGCTCCAGTAGTAGGCGCAAAGACAGTCGGACAATGGGGTGGTCGTCGACGATCAGCACGGTTGTCATGTGGAAAACTCCTGTCAAGATGTGGTCCGCTTCCTGGAACACTCAGGAATACGTCTGCAAGGTGGTTAATCGGAAGCGCTGCAAGATACGACCAATCCCGAGGTTTGGTAATGCCGAGTATAGAAGTGTTGATAATCCGTGAGCTTGTTGTTGAAAAATCCTACAAGTCATGGGAAAGGCATCACCCTATCAAAGCGGCAATGCCTGGTTTGAGGTGTGGAGTCAGGCGCAAGCAGCGTGTGCTTTGTTCACGCGTTGGGTGGCAGCGGGGTTATTGACCAGCGCCTGGCCGACCCGCGTCGGGCGGGCCACCAGCTGGCCGGCACAGTTGGGGCAGCGGCCCTTGAAGCGGATATCAGCGCAGGCGCGGCAGAAGGTGCATTCGAAGGAGCAGATCAGCACATCGGGGCTGTCGCCCGGCAGGTCGGTATCGCAGCACTCGCAGTTGGGGCGTAATTCCAGCATGGGTGTGACTCCTGTTCGCAGGCGGGAACCCGGAGTCTGCTACGCCCGTGGCAATGCTGGCAATGCTCAGTCGCCAGGGCGGTACAGGTGCGCGTGCCCGGCACGGTACAAGGCCGACTCGGCGAATGGCGTATCCCCGAGCACGTGGCCTACCAGGATCAGCGCCGTGCGGCGAAAGTCCTTGGCTGCCACCCGTTCGACGATATCGCCAAGGGTGCCGCGCACCCAGTCCTGGTCTGGCCATGTGGCACGATGTACCACCGCCACCGGGCAGTGCGCGCCATAGTGCGGTAGCAGTTCTTCGACGATTCGCGACAGGTGCTTGACCCCCAGGTGAATCGCCAGGGTGCTGCCATGGTGCGCCAGGTCGCTCAGTTGTTCGCCGGGTGGCATTGGCGAACTGTCGCCATAGCGGGTGAGGATCACCGTCTGCGCGACCTGTGGCAGGGTCAGCTCGCAGCCAAGCAGAGCAGCGCTGGCCGCCGTGGCCGTGACGCCGGGTATGATCTGGTAATCGATGCCCAGCGCCTGCAGGTGGCGGATCTGCTCACCGATGGCGCCGTACAGGCTGGGGTCGCCGCTGTGCACCCGGGCCACGTCCTGGCCTTGTTCGTGCGCGCTGCGCATGGCGGCGATGATCTGCTCCAGGTGCAACTCGGCGCTGTTGATCACGGTCTCGGCCTGGTGGCCTTCGAGCACGGCAGCGGGTACCAGCGAGCCGGCATAGATGATCACCGGGCACTGGCGAATCAGCCGTTGGCCCTTGACCGTGATCAGTTCCGGGTCGCCGGGGCCGGCACCGATGAAGTACACCGTCATGGAAAGTCCTTGCAGGAAAGAGAAGCGAAATGGTCAGCAGGCCAGGGCGAGGGTCGCCGGGCCCAGTACCTGGCGGGTCAGCAGCAACCGGGCTGTGCTCCCGGGCTGCTGGCTGGCCAGGGCCAGCGCCGTGCTTTCGGCCACCCCCCAGCAGCCGCTGTGGGCATGGGCCGTGGCAGAGCGGTGGCTGAGCAGCGGCTCGAAGGCCTGCAGTTGCGCGCTATGGTACAGCACCAACGGCAAGCCAAGGCGTTCGGCCAGTTGCTGCAAGCCGGTTTCGTCGGCCTTGAGGCTGATACTGGCAATGCCGTGCAGGTCGGCAAGCGCAAGGCCCTGGCTAGCCAGGGCGTGGAGGAGCAGGGTATGCAGGGTATCCGCCGGGCAGCCCCGGCGGCAGCCGAAGCCGGCGTAGAACGCCGGCATCAGGCTTTGCTGGAGCGGCGGAACAGCCACGCACTGAGCAGGCCCAAGGCTAGCCAGAAGGCAGCGTTGGTCAGCCAGGAGGCCATCTTGAACTGTGTTTCCAGTGCTTCGGGGGCCAGGCTTTCATGTACTTCAGGCTGTGGAGCGCCGATCACATGGGGGATTACCAGCAGCACGGCGCCCAGCGCCTTCAGCAGCCAGTGGCGGGCGAACACCAGCAAGGCCAGGCCAACGGCGGTGGCGCTGGCTGTGCCAATCCACCAGGCCTGGCGTTGTCCCAGGTCGGCGGCGGCAGTGCCGGGTAGCTCCGGTGGCAGCCCCAACGTCGGGGCCAGGCAGAACACGGCAAAACCGGCCAGGCCCCACAGCGCACCGGTGCCGGCACGCTGCGGTTCGCGCAGGCTGTACAGGGCGGCGAGAATAAGGGCGAAGCCGACTGCGACCACCAGGTTGCCCCCGGTGGTGGACAGCACCCGCTGCCAACCGTCTTCCGGCGACCAGGCTTCGGCGCTGTGCTCATGGGCAGCCACTTCGCCACCATGTTCGTGCTGTGCGGCCGGGGCCGAGGATTCGTAGGTTTCCGCCTCAAGAATCAGCGGGGCGACCCAGAAGCTTTGCAGCAGGGTCAGCAGCAGGGCCGCAAGCAGCCCGCTGAAGCCCGCGGTACGGGCAATGCGCGTGATCATCAGGCGTACTCAGTGGCAGGGGAAGGCGGCGCTGTGGCGGGTGTCGTGGGCGGCGTTGTGCACCGCCTCGATGTGCGAGAAACCGGCGAAGTACACCAGGCACAGGCCCAGCAGGCTGGCGCCGACGGCGATGACGACGCGCTGGCTGAGGGTGACGGGTGTGGCAAGGCTGTGTTGTTTGGTGCTGGTGACGGGCATGACGCGTTCCTCTGCTTTTTGTGGGCAACGGGCAAGCGCGGCATCCCCGATGCGTGGCCGCCCAGGGGAATGCAACAGCGCCCGCCCACCGCGGGGTGTTCATGAACGTCAGGCCGGTCTCCGGGCTTGCGAGGAGGAGCAGGGCTCCTGGAAAGCGTCACCTTCCCATGCCGGACTAGAAGGCACAGTGGTACAGACACTTCACTCGCTTACCGTTGCGGGGGCAGCACCGGCCTTGTCCGGCCCTGCTGGAGGGCCTGCGACGCACCGGTTTCCCGTTTCACCCCCTGTGGGGGCACCTGAACGTGAGGCACAAGGAGAGCATGGGGGCGGGGTTTGCGTCAATTGCCAAGTACCGAAGGTGCAACGCACACCTGTGGGAGCGGGTTTACCCGCGAACACCGACTTTGCCGGTGCCATGCACCGGGTTGGACTCTTCGCGGGTGAACCCGCTCCCACAGGCCAGGAGCAAATGTGCAGATGCGTCAGAAGTCATAGGCCAGTTTGGTGTACCAATAGCCGCCACCTGGGTGGAACGGCGGGTTGCCGTACGCCGCCTGGTTGCCGTTGGCGTTGTACACGCCGTTCTTGTTGGGCCGCACATTGAAGATGTTGGTGCCACCCACACTGACGGTCAGGCTGTCGAACAGCAGGTAGGACAGGTCCAGGTCGGTGATCCACTTGGCGCCGAAGGTGCGGTCCTGGGCCTGGTTCTGCTGCCAGGTTTCGACCTTGCCGTAGCGGGTGGTCTGCAAGGTGCCGGTGAAGTTGCCCAGCAACCACTGGCTGCCCAGCACCCATTTGGTTCTCGGCGAGGCTGCCACCAGGTCGCCTTCGCGGCCATGGCCGACCACGTCGATACCGGCAGCGGCCAGCGCTGCGGGCGTACCGCGGGTGCCGCGTACGGTGGTCTTGTTCCAGTTGAAGCCCAAGGTCCAGCGTACATCGCCCCAGGCACCGAACTCGCTGGTGTGGTCACCCACCAGGTCGAGGCCGCGGGTGCGGGTGTCGAAGGCGTTGGTGTAGTAGTTGATCCAGGTAGTGCGTGCCAGGCCCAGCGATTCGAGGATGTCGCCAATGGCACCGGCACCGTTCTGCCGGTCGTAGAGGTTTTCGGTGAGCAGGATGCGGTCGTCAATGTCGATCAGGTAGGTGTCCAGGGTAACGCTGGTGCGGCGCGCCGGTTGCCAGGTCAGGCCAAGGCCGGCGTTGCGCGATTTCTCCGGGTCGAGCTTGCCGCCGCCGAATGCCAGCGCGGCGGCACTGCCGGGCGCCACGGTGCGGCGCAAGGCCGGCACCACATTGCCGTCGGCGTCCAGCGCGGTGCGGTTGTCGCTGACGGTATAGCCGCTCTGGGTCAGCGACGGTGCGCGGAAACCGCTGCCCAGGGTGCCGCGTACCGCCACGGTTTCGCTCAGTTTATAGCGTGAATTGAGCTTGAAGCTGGCGGTGTTGCCCGAGTCGTCGTCGTAGTGCTCGACGCGCGCGGCGGCGCCAAGGTACCAGCGCGGGCTCAAGTCCAGGCCGAGGTCGATGTAGGCGGCATAGTTGTTGCGCTTCACATCGGCCTCGTCTTCCGGGCGAATGGTCAGCGCAGCCTGGGCGCCCACTGCGGTCTGGCCGTTGGCCAGCGCATAGAGCGGGTTGGGGCGCCCGTCCGCCAGGGTAACCGGGTAGGTGTAGGGCCCGACGCTGTAGGCGATGGGGTCGCCGGCAAAGGTCCGGAAGCGCTCCCAGCGGTGCTCAAGGCCCGCCGAGACGCGGGTCGGTACCGCCAGGCCGAACAGGCCATCGAAGGCGCGGGTGATGTCCAGGTTGTTCACCCACTGGTCGAACTGCAAGGTCGCCAGGTCATCGAACGAGGTTGGCGAGGCCGGGCCATAGGTGGGGTTGATGGTCAGGTCGCTGGCCTGCTGGTTCTTGTTGCGCCCATAGGTGGTGGACAGGTCCCAGTCCCAGGCCCCGGCGGCGCCTCGGGCGCCGAGCAGCCACTGGTAGTCGGTGTCCTTGATGTTGTTGAGCGGGAAATACCCGTCGGGGAACAACTCCGGGATCGAGGCGTTGCTGTTGGGCAGGCGGTAGTTGTTGAAAGCCTCCAGCTTGCGCTCGGCATAAGTGGCGAACGAATACAGCTTCAAATCGTCGCTGATGGGCAGCTCGGCGTTGTAACCGAGGTTGAAGGCGCGCAGGTCAGGGTCGCCGTTCTTCACCGCCCGGTGGTCCCAGGCGGCCTGGCGGTCGTCTTCGAAGTAGGCGCGGTAATCGGGGGCGGCCTTGTCGATCCAGTTGGCGGTGCCGCGCTTGCGTGCCTCGCCCGACAGGTGCAGGAAACCGCCGTCACCCAGGCTGAAGCCTTGGTCGCCAGCCAGCTTGATGGTTTCGCCCTGGCCACTGTACAGCTGGCCGTAGCTGCTTTCGTAATGGCCGCCGCTGCTGGCGCTCTTGAGGATGATGTTGATCACCCCGGCCACCGCATCCGAGCCGTATTGGGCGGCGGCGCTGTCTTTCAGGACTTCGATGTGTGACACCGCGCTGACCGGGATCATGTCGATATCAACGGCGTTGGCACCGCTGTTGTCGGTCGAGCCGCTGGCCGGCACGGCGCTGTTGTGGCGGCGTTTGCCATTGACCAGCACCAGGGTGTAGGCCGGGCCCAAGCTGCGGTTGCTCAGCGGCCGCACGCCAGACTGAAAGCCGGCGATGTTGGTGCCGAAGTTGAACGAGGGCAGCAGTTTGGAAATCGCCTCGGACAGCTCGGCGCGGCCGGTGCGCAACAGCTGTTCGCTGCTGATCACGTCGATGGGTGCCGGGCTGTCGGCCACGGTGCGCTGGTTGCCTCGCAGGCCGGTGGAGATCACCGTGACGGTCTCCAGGCGTTGGTCTTCGGTAGTTGAAGCAGCATCGGCTAACGGGGTGAGCAGGCAGGCCAGGGGCAGGGCGAAAAGCGGTGTTCTAGACATCATGTCCTCGGAGTACGGTGGAGCACGCAGGCGAATAGGCGCCAGGCCCTGACAGGGCTGGCGTAGGGTGTTTGGGAAGTGTTTGCCTGCACCGGCCTCTTTGCGGCGGTTCGACGCCTCGACGAGGCCGGTACAGCGAGTAGGGATCTAGGCCGTGCGAGCGCTGCGCCCAGCCTCACGCTGTTCAACCAGCGCACGAATCCGCGGGATCAGGTCCTGCCCGTATTCCACCGCATCGCGCAGCTGGTCAAAGCCGCGGAACAGGAAGGTGGTCACCCCCAGTTCGTAGTAGGCCAATGCGGCCTCGGCCACCTGGTCTGCAGTGCCTACCAGCGAGGTGGAGTTACCTGCACCGCCACCCAGCGCCGCAATCTCGGTCCACAGCCGGGTGTCATGCACTTTGCGCTGGCTGGCCAGTTGCACCAGGCGTTCGGAGCCGGTGTTGCTCTTGCCGAAGTTTTTCTCGCGGCGGTTGCCCTGACGGATGCCGATGCGTTCCTGGGCATCGGCGAGAATACGCTCGGCGCGGGCCCAGGCTTCGGCCTCGGTGCCGCCCAGGATCGGTCGCAACGACAAGCTGAAGCGGATGTGCTTCTCGCGCCCGTAGCGGGCGGCAGCCTTGCGCACCTTGGCGATGCGCTCGCGTACCTGCTCCAGCGGTTCGCCCCACATCATGTAGACGTCGGCGTGCTTGGCGGCCACCTCGACTGCGGCGTCTGACGCGCCAGAGAAGTAGATTGGCAGATGCTGTACCGGTTTGACCAAGGTCAGGTTGTCTTCAACGCGGTAGTGAGTGCCCTGGTGGTCGAACGGCTCCTGGCGGGTCCAGGTGTTGCGCAGTACCTGCAGGTACTCATCGGTGCGGGCATAACGGGCATCCTTTTCGAGGAAGTCGCCATCGCGCTGCAGGTCGCCGCTGTCGCCGCCGGTGATGACGTTGATCGAGGCCCGCCCCCGGCTCAGCTGGTCAAGGGTGGCGAACTGGCGGGCAGCGAAAGTTGGCGCCTGGAAGCCCGGGCGGTGGGCGACCAGCAGGCCGATACGCTCGGTAAGCGCTGCCACGTAACTGGCCAGGATCATCGAGTCCGGTGCACTGGTGTTGACTGCTAACAATGCCTTGTCGAAGCCGCCATATTCCTGGGCCTGGGAGAAGGCCTTGATGAACTCCAGATCAACCAGCGGGCCGCGTGGCGCCTGGGATTCGCTGCTTTCCTGCGGGCCGATGAGGCCGATGAATTCGAGGCTCATGAAACAAAACTCCTTGTCTGGGTGGGCTCAGGCAACCGCTGCCTGGCTGCGGCGCAGGGTGTTGCGGTTTTCTGGCACGCTGAGGCCGAAATTGCCGCGCAGGGTTTTACCGGTGTACTCACTGCGCACCAGGCCACGGGCTTGCAGCAGCGGCACCACGTGTTCGGTGAAGTACTGCAGGCCATCCGGTAGCAACGAGTTGATGATGAAACCGTCGGCAGCGTCGTTTTCGAACCAGTGCTGCAAGGCATCGGCAACCTGCTCCGGGGTGCCGACGAAGTCTCTGCGTGGGCGCGAGAAGCGCAGTGCCAGTTCGCGCAGGCTCAGGCCTTCATCACGGGCCAGTTGCTTGAGCTGGTCCGAGGTGCCCTTGTGGCTGTCGTTACCCAAGGTGCCCAGGTCCGGGAAGGGCGCGTCCAGGTCATGCTGGCTGAAGTCGTAGTCGTTGAAGGGGCGACCCAGGGCTACCAGGGCATCCTCAATGCTCACCAGGTTGACGGCCTGCTGGTAGCGCTGTTCAACCTCCTCGGCGTTGCGGCCGACGATGGGGCGGATGCCGGGCAGGATGAACAGTGCGTCCGGGGCGCGGCCATGGCGCGCGGCACGCTGCTTGAGGTCCTGGTAATAGGCGTGGGCATCGTCGAACGATTCGGGGCTGACAAAGATGGCGTCGGCGTTTTGCGCCGCGAAGTTGCGGCCGTCTTCCGACACGCCAGCCTGGAAAATCAGCGGCTGGCCCTGGGGTGAGCGCTGGATGTTCAGCGGGCCCTTGACCTTGAAGTACTCGCCCTGGTGGCCGAGGGTGTGCAGTTTGGCCGGGTCGAAGAACTGCCCACTTTGCTTGTCGCGGGTAAAGGCGTCGTCTTCCCACGAGTCCCACAGCCCCTTGACCACATCCACATGCTCACGGGCAATCCGGTAACGCACGGCATGCGGCGGGTGTTCAGCCTTGCCGAAGTTGTCAGCGGTGCCGGAAAGCCAGGAGGTCACCACGTTCCAGCCTGCGCGCCCGCCGCTGATCAGGTCCAGCGAAGCGAATTGGCGTGCTACCTGGAACGGCTCGGTGTAGCTGACCGTGACCGTGGCCACCAGGCCGATGTGCTCGGTCACCGCAGCCAGCGCCGAAAGGATGGTCAGCGGCTCGAAACGGTTGAGGTAGTGCGGGCTGGAGCGGGCGTGAATGTGCAGGCTGTCGGCGATGAAGGCGAAGTCGAACTTTGCCGCCTCGGCCAGCTTTGCCTGCTGTTTGTAGAAGCCGAAATTGACACTGGCATCGGCCAGCGCATCAGGGTGGCGCCATTCGCCCCAGCCGTGGCCGACGCCATGGATCATGGCGCCCAGGCGGATTTGTCGTTTGCTCATCGGAATACCTGTGGGTTGTGCTGCAAATGGAATGGGGACAGCCATGCGTCACCTGGCCCATAGGCGAAGATGAAGCAGGGTTGTGGGTAAGAGAGGTGCATGCGCGCAAGGCTCCTGGCGGGGTCGAAGTGGACGGCCTCCGCCAGGAATGGGGTCGGTCTGGAGTGACCTTAGCGGGTGTGGGGTGGGGTTGTGAAAGGCTTTGTGGTTCTATGCTAATATTATTTAATGGTATTAAAATCCATGTGATGATGCATAATCTGCATTTTAGGTTGCGTCAAATGCTATGGAATAAACCCGTTCATTGGGGGCGTTCTTAATGCTCTCTTCAATCATGCGCTTCGAAATTTTTTAGCGTCTTGTGGTGTGAAATCTACGAATGAGTAAGCCCATGGGCGTTGTGGTGTTGTCTGCGCCATGCCTTCATAAGGTTCGGATAAAAGCCCGAAACTGAAGGTGCCAGGTTCTACGCCGTTTACCATCGCTCCGTCGCTGATGCCGGGAATAGCGCTCACCTTGACATTGTTCTGATTTGAGAATTTTTGCCCAAACGATTCGCCGTAGCCTCCTAGGCAAGTGGCAAAAATGACTTTCCTGTATTTCTGAGGATTTATATTTTTGCTCGTTAGCCATGTGGCGAATTTAAATGGGCCCATGGCGACGTCGTCTATTAGTATTTTATTCTCTCTGCCATGAGTGTATATCAATAGCTTGGGCTTTTTAAAAAGACCAGGTTTCGATTCATAGACCCCATAATTTTTATCGAATGCATGAATTTTTCTTAAACCGTATTGGAACCGACGCATCTTGGTTCCATGGAGTATCGGAGCCGACGGCGCGTGACCGTCTAGATCGAGCAGATTAACCGGGTCGTTGCGAACATAGGTGTACGCATTGATGCCCCCTTTAGCAAAAGGACTGAGGTTGTCAGGGCTCGAAAAACGCATACATTTTGTTGAAAGCCAACGGTATCCTGCGCCCAAACCGTACATGCCTGTCACAGCGTCGCAGTGCTCGCCGTTAAAGCCTACAGGCAGTTCCCCGGTCGCTTGGTTGAAGCCAAAAGGGGTGTAAGACAGTGAGTGCAGGACGTGGCCGCGAGCCTCCGTGACGGAGGATTGCATTTTGTCTGAGGCAATTATACTAATAGAGGGTTGTGATATGTATTGAATGGCGAGCGTCTGTCGGTTTTGATTGAATATTCGAGTAGTTCTGGAAGGTTGAACCAAGGCAGTGGGTTTGCCAGACTGATAAAATATAAACATGAATAGAACCTCCTGATTTCAATCTAGCTTGATGGGATGCCCACAGCCTTGCAACTGGCAAAAATATCAGGCTGTGGGGCGCTAGAACTCAAGCCGCAGCAGAGGCTGGGCGCCCAGGAATGGCAGCAATCAACTCCCGCGTATACTCGCTCGCCGGCCGCTCGAAAACCTGCTCGACCGCCCCGTGTTCCACCACTTGACCCTTGCGCAATACCAGCACCTGGTCGGCCATGCTCGCCACTACCGCCAGGTCATGCGATACCAGCACATAAGCCATGCCCAACTCTCGTTGCAGCTCATCCAGCAGTGCCAGAATCTGTGCCTGTACCGATACATCCAGCGCACTCACCGGCTCGTCGAGCAGCAACAGTTCTGGCTGTAGCGCCAGCGCCCGGGCAATCGCCACGCGCTGGCGCTGGCCGCCGGACAGTTCGCGGGGTAGGCGGTCAAGGTAATGCAGAGGCAGGTGCACGCGTTCGATCAGTTGGCGGGCGCGTTGCTCCAGTGCCGCTCCTTTGAGCAGGCCAAACGACACCAGCGGTTCGACGATGCTGTCGAACACCGTGAAACGCGGGTCGAGGGCGGCGAAGGGGTTTTGCTGCACCAGTTGCATGCGTCGGCGCAAGGGGCGGAACTGGCGCCAGCCGTGGCCCGTGACATCCTGCTGGTCGAACAGCACGTGGCCTTGGCTGGGCGTTTCCAGGCCCAGGGCAATGCGCAGGGCGGTGCTCTTGCCCGAACCGGATTCACCGACGATGGCCAGCGTTTGCCCCGGGTGAACCTGCAAGTCCAGGCCTTGCAACGCGACAAAGCGGTTGTCCTGGCCTTTTACCTTGGGCAATTCGAACGTTTTGCCAACACCCTGCAGGCTGAGGATCGGCTTTGAGCCCGGCGCCAGTTGGCGGGGCTGGCGACGAGCGCTGAATGCCGGTGCGGCATTGAGCAGGGCGCGGGTGTACGGGTGCTGCGGTGCCTGCACGATCTGCGCGGGTGGGCCTTGCTCCACCAGTTCGCCCTGTTTCATCACCAGCAGGCGGTCGGCGCGGTCGGTGGCCATGCCCAGGTCGTGGGTGATGATCAGCAACGAGATGCCACGCTCGGCCACCAGCCGCTGCAAGTGATCGAGGATCTTGCGTTGCACGGTCACGTCCAGCGCGCTGGTGGGTTCGTCGGCGATGATCAGGCGTGGGTTGCCGGCCAGGGCGATGGCAATCAGCACCCGCTGGCGCATGCCGCCAGACAGCTCGTGCGGGTACTGGCGGGCGCGCACGGCCGGGTTGTCGAGGCCAACCTGGGCAAGTAACTCCAGCACATCCGCATCGACGCTGCGCGAGCGGCCGCCTTGGGCCAGCACCAGCGCCTCGCCGATCTGCTGGCCAATGCGCAGGGTGGGGTTGAGGCTGACCATCGGGTCTTGTGGCACCAGGCCGACGGTACGTCCACGCAGCTGGCGTTTCTGCCGTTCGCTGGCGCGCACTACATCCAGCCCGTCGACCCACAGCTGGCCACTTTCGATGCGCGCCGTGCCCGGTAGCAGGCCGAGCAGGGCGTTGGCCAAGGTCGACTTGCCCGAGCCTGACTCGCCGACAACGGCCACGGTCTCGCCCTGGGCCAGGCTGAAGGCAAGGTGCTTGACGGCCTGCGTAGCCTGGCCGGAGGCGTGATAGCTGATGCTGAGGTCGCGTACCACAAGCAATGGCTGGTCGTTCATCGTGGGTGCTCCTCGAAGGTGCGGGCAAGGTGGTTGAGGCTGAATACCACGGCGACCACGAACAGGCCGGGCAGCAGCGACACCCAGGGAGCGGTGATCAGGAAGTGCCGGCCGTTGGCAATCAAGGTGCCCCATTCGGCCGCTGGCGGTGCTGCGCCAAAACCGAGGAAACTCAGGCCGGCCGTAGCCAGGATGGCGGCGCCGAAGTCCAGCGTGGCCAGCACGGCCACCGGCCCCCAGGCATTGGGCAGCACATGCCGCAGCAAGGTGCGGCGCCAGCTGGCGCCACCCAGGCGTGCGGCCTCGACATAGGGCAGGGTCTTGACCCGCAGCACTTCGCCGCGGGTGGTGCGGGCAAAGCCGGGGATGATGCCGACGCCGACGGCGATTGCCACCGGCACCGTGCCAAAACCGATGGCGGTGACAATGGCCAGGGCCAGCAGCAGGCCGGGCAGGGCCAGCAGCACATCGACCAGGCGCATGAGGGCGGCATCCAGGCGCCCGCCGGCAAACCCGGCGAGTACGCCCAGGCTCAACCCGCCGGCCAGGGCAATGCCAACCGCCAGCAATGCGGCCTGCACCGACAGGCTGGCGCCATAGACCACGCGGGTATACAGGTCGCGGCCCAGCTCGTCGGTGCCGAACCAGTGGACGGCGCCAGGGGTCCGCAGCTTGTCGGCAGGCGACGTGGAGTAAGGGTCGAAGCTGGTCAGCCAGTGCGGCGCCAGTGCCGCCAGCAGGGCGAACAGCACCACCAGCAGCGCCAGGCTGAAGCCCGGGCGGGCCAGCAAAGGGACGAGTGCCTGGCCCAGGCGCTGCAGGCGTGTGCGGCGCTTCCAGGTGGCTGGCGGGGCGGCGGCACGCAGGGGGTGAGTATCGGCGGTCATGGTCAGGTCACCTTCGTGGCGTGGGCGATGCGGGGGTCAAGGTACGGGTACAGCAGGTCGACGATCAGGTTCACCAACACGAAGGCCGCCGCTGACACTGCGACAATCGCCAGCACCACCGGGATGTCTTGGCGCAGTACGGCTTCCTGGGCCAGGCGGCCAACGCCATTGCGCGAGAAAATGGTCTCGACCAGCACTGCCCCGGACACCGTGTTACCCACCTGCAACCCGACCAGGGTAAGGATTGGCAGGGCCGCATTGCGCAGGCCGTGCCGCACTTGAACCTGCGCACGGCTCAGACCCTTGGCGAATGCGGTGGCGATGTACGGCTCCTGCCATACGCTTTGGAAGCCGCGCTGCAATACTTGGGCGTACACCGCAGCACTGGGGATGGCCAGGGTCACGGCCGGCAGCACCAGGCTGGCAAAGCCCTGGTTGCCGGTGGCCGGGAACCAGCCCAGGCCGAAGGCGAACACCTGGATCAGCAGCAGCCCCATCCAGAACACCGGTACGGAAAAGCCCAATGACGGCAAGCGTGACAGCGCCACTTTCAGCGGTTGCCATTGCAGGTAGGCGGTGAGGTAGGCCAGGCCGATGCCGCCAAGCAACGACAGCGCGATGGCGAAGCCGGCCAGGGCCATGGTTTGCGGCAGGCGCTCGGCCAGCAGCGCGGTCACTGGCCGGTTCAGTGACAACGACTGGCCCAAGTCGCCGTGCAGGGCCCGCCGTAACAGGTCGATGTACTGCTCGAAAATGCCCTTGTCCAGCCCGTAGTAGGCACGGGCCTTGGCCAGGTCCTCGGGCGACAGGCCATCGGCTTCCATGCCCGATGCACTGAGCATGATCGCCAGGGTGTCCCCGGGCAGCAGATAGAGGATGAAGTAGGTGATGGTGTAGGCGCCCCACAACACCAGCAGCGCCTGGCCGATGCGGCCGATCAGGTAGTGGTTCATGGCTGCGCGACCTGGATGTCACTGAGGAAGGCAAAGCCTTCGGCGGTCCAGCGGAAGTCCTTGACCCGAGGTGCGGTGGCGGCTTGCCACACGCGTTCGTACAGCGGGAACGCCGAGGCTTCGTCAACCAGCAGGTCTTGCAGCTGGCCATAGGCCTGTGCGCGTTGTTCGTCGCGGGTGGCGGTGATGCCGTTGTCGAACAAGGCCTGCGCCTTGGCCAAGGTGTGTGGCTCGTAAGTATTGGTGGCCAAGGTGGCACTGCTGGCGGCGCGTGGGTCGAGGATGGTCTGCAGGATGATCGGATCGGCGCGCGTCATGTAGGTGGAGGTGAGGTCGTAGTTGCCCGAGGCATTGCCGGCCACCCATTCGGCCCGGGTCAGCACGTTCAGCTTGAGGTCGATGCCAACTTTGCGCAGTTGGTCTTGCACCAGTACATCGCCGGCGCTTTCGGCGGGGGAGATGTTGTAGCGCAGGGTCAGGCGTTTGCCGTCCTTGTGCCGGTAGCCGTCAGCGCCCTTGCTCCAGCCGGCGGCGTCCAGCAGGCGCTCGGCGCCCTGCGGGTCGTAGGCCAGCTTGTCGGCTTGGGGCTTGAAGTACGGCGTGGTCACGTCATACACCCCGGTCACTACCGGGAACTCGGCGTTGTATACGGTGTGCGCATAGCTGGTGCGGTCAATGGCCTTCTGCAGGGCCAGGCGCACCTGGCGGTCGCCCAGCAGCCGGTCGTTGCGGGTGTTGGGGTAAAGGTTGAGCGCCGGGCCTGGCAGCGAGCGGCTCTGGATGGTCGCGCCTTTTGCCTGGAACAGCTTCAGGTCAACTTCGGAGAACGGGTTGCGTGGCCAGAGGATGTCGGCCTTGCCTTGCAGGAACAGGCCGTTGCGCACGCTTTCTTCGGGGATGTAGCTGATTTCCACGCGGTCCAGGTGGGCGGCGCCGGGGTTTTTGACGTTGGCGGAGGCCCAGGCATAATCCGCTCGCTTGACCAGGCGTGCGCCTACTTCCGGGGTGTAGTGTTCGAGGATGAACGGGCCGGTGCCGATGATCTTGCCCAGCGAACGCTCCTGGGCAGTGAGCGCGTAGGAGGCCGGAGCGAGGATGGCCAGGTTGGTGGTTGACGTGGCCTGCAGGAAGCCGGCGTTGGGCCGTGAAAGCACCAGGCGGACGGTGAACGGATCGACCACTTCGGCATGGTCAAAACCGGCCAGGTAGGTGGCGCCGAACGTGGCAGGCAGTTGTGCCGCGAAAGCCTTGTTGCTGTCGAAGGCGTTTTTCACGGCTTGGGCGTCGAAGCGCTCGCCATTGCTGAAGGTGACGTCCTGGCGCAGGTGGAAGGTGTACTGCAGGGCGTCGTCGCTGACCTCCCAGCTGCTGGCCAGCCAGGGGATGATGCGGCCTGTGGCCGGGTCCTGGTCGGTGAGTGATTCGGCAACGTTGCGCAGCAGTACGCGGTGCTCCAGCCAGTAGACCTGGAACGGGTCGACGCTGACCAGCGTGGTGTTGTCGCCCCAGAAGGCGATGTTCAGGGTTTTGCTGGTGGCATCTTCGCCGGAGGGGGAGCAGGCGGCGAGCGTGAAGGCCAGGGTGGCGCAGGCCAGCAGGATTCTGGCCAGGTGAAGTGGAGGCATTGGGCGTTCCTTCGATGGGATATGAGGTGTTTGTTCGGGCCCTGTCGCCGGCAAGCCAGCTCCCACAGGACCGCCACAGGCCTGAATCCGATGGAAATCCTGTGGGAGCTGGCTTGCCGGCGATAGGGCCGGTAGAGGCCACAGAAAACCTGTCAGTTCTGGTAATCCAGCCCCTCCCGGTCCAGCTGCCGGATCAGCGCATCCCAGTGCCGCTGGATCCCTTCACCCAACCCGTCGGAAAACCGCTTGGACTGTTCATGCACCTTGGCGATCGCCGCCGGCGCAGCATGCAGCAACTGGTCGTTGCCCCCGGCCTGCGCTGCGACCTGGATGTTGCAGGCCCGCTCCAGCCCGTGCAGTTCACGGAAGGCATGCTCCACGCTGACACCCCCGGTCAGCAGGCCATGGTTGCGCAGGATGAGGATGTTGCTGTCGCCCAGGTTGGCCACCAGCCGCTGCTGCTCGTCCAGGTCCAGGGCGACGCCTTCGTAGTCGTGGTACGCCACCCGGCTGTAGTACGCCAGGGCGTGCTGCGAGATCGGCAGCAGGCCGTCGCGCTGCGCCGACACCGCCGCTCCATCGCGGGTGTGGGTGTGCAGCACGGCCTTGAGGTCATGCCGGGCGCGGTGGATCGCGCTGTGAATCACATAGCCTGCCTGGTTGATGCCCAGGCCCAGCGGGTCGTCGATGATGGTGCCATCCACGTCCACCTTCACCAGGTTGGACGCGGTGATCTCGTCGAACAGCAAGCCAAAGGCATTGATCAGAAAGTGCTCGTCAGGCCCCGGCACGCGTGCCGAGAAGTGTGTGTAGATGTGGTCGGTCCAACGGAACAGCGCGGCCAGGCGGTAGGCGGCGGCCAGTTTGACCCGCACCTCCCATTCTTCGGCGCTGATCCGCTGGCGTACGGTGTTTTCCTGGGCGATGACGACAGACAGTGCAGTCATGGTGTTCTCCAATAGGTGTGGGTTCAGTAGCCGCGCTGGGTGTCGACCAGGTTGTGCAGCGGTGCTTGTTCGCGGTAACGGGCGAAGTTGTCGAGAAACGCGTCGAGCAGGGCCGGGTAGCCGTCCTCGGAAATGGCCGAGGTGTGCGGAGACAGGAACACCCGAGGGTGCTGGTAGAGCGGGTGGCCCGCTGGTAGCGGTTCCGGATCGGTGACATCGAGGCTGGCGCGGCCGATCAGCCCGTTGTCCAGGGCTTCGAGCAGGGCGCCCTGGTCCAGCAGCCCGCCACGAGCGATGTTGATCAGGTGCAGCCCGGGTTTGGCCTGGGCCAGCACCTGGCGGTCGATCAGGCCACGGGTGGCGGGGGTGAGCGGGGCGGCGATGACCAGGTGATCGCTGCCGGCAAACAGCTGCTGCAGGTTGTCGACGCGCTGCACGCCCGGCACCTCGGCAATGGGTTGGCCTGGGCGGTTCAGCGCCAGTACCGGCATGCCCAGGGCGTTTGCCTTGCGTGCCAGGCTCTGGCCGATGCTGCCGAAGCCGAAGATGCCCAAGGTGCGGCCACGCACGGGGGCGAGCGGGGTCAGGCGCCAGTCGGCGTCCTTGACCCACAAGCCCGGCAGCTGTTTGGCCGCGGCAAACACCAGGGCCAGGGCGAATTCGGCCACCTGCTCGGCATTGGCGCCGCGGCCACTGGTGACCGGCGGGCCCTGAAACACCCAGTCGGGGTAGAAGTCGATGCCCGAGGACACTACCTGCACCCAGCGCAACGCCCACGGCCAGCCCGCTGGCGGGTTGTCCACGCGGTTACCGCGTACATTGATCGGGCGCACGATGAACACGTCGGCGGGGACGTCCAGGTGCAACTGGCCTGGGGCGATATCGATCACCTCGTGGTCGGGCAATCGGTCGCGCAGGTATTGGTTGGCCGGTGCGTCCAGCTGGCTGGCGATGATCGAGTGGCTCATGCCGCCACCTCCGCCAGGGCAGCACGGCCGACATGGCCGAGCACCACGTCGTCCTGGGGCGTGTGGATGCGGCTGCACAGCACATCACGGTAGTGCCGCTCCAGCGGGTTGCGCCGCGACAGGCCTGGGTTGCCGGCAGCCTCGATGGCCAGTTCCACGGCCTGGATGGCGTTGCGGCTGACCAGGTGCTTGAGCTGCCCGGCGTGGCGCGGATCGACCTGCCCGGTCACGGCCGCGTTCAACAGGCTCTGGTTAGCGAACAACAACGTGTCGATACGCCCGACCACGTCCTGGAAACGTGGCAGGCTGGCCAGCGGTGCACCGAGGTTGGACGGCGCGCGCTGGTTCAGGAACTGCACCAGCCAGTCGCGTGCGGCCTGGGCTACCCCGTCGTACAGCGCAGGCAGCAGCACTGCCATCCACAGCAGGCCCGTGCTGTCGAGCTCGGCGCGCGGTGCGCTGGCCGGGCTGACGCTGACGGCATGATCGAGCGGGATCAGCACCTCGTCGAACTGCACTTCATGGCTGCAGGTGGCGCGCATGCCCAGGTGGTCCCAGTCTTCGACGATACGGATGCCCGGGGTGTCCTTGTGCACCAGGAAACCGCCCACCAGTGGGTCCTGGTCGTCGCTGCGGGCCCATACCAGGTACCAGGTCAGGCCATGGCTGCCGGTGGAGTAGATCTTGCGCCCGGACAACCGCCAGCCTTCGGCGGTGCGCCGGGCGACAGTGGCCGGCAGGCCGCCGCGGGCGGGTGTGCCCAGTTCGGGTTCGACGCGAAACGCGTTGATCAGTGCGCCGTCGGCCACCGCGTCGCGGGCCACTTGCAGGCGCAGGTGCTCGGGCCAGCGGTCTTCGTCCTGCAGGCGAAAGTGCTGCAGGTACTGCATTACGAGAATCAGTGCGGTGGACGGGCAACCTTTGCCGACCGCGGCAATGACCTGGCGCGCACTGGCCAGGTCGGCGCCACCGCCGGCCAATGCGCGGGGCACGGTGAAACCCAGCAGGCCGTGGCGGTGCAACAGGTCGAAGTTGTCGGCGGGGAACTGGCCGCTGCGGTCGTAGCGTTCGGCGTTGGCGGCCAGGGCCTGGGTGAGTTCGGCGAGCGCGCTGGCGGAAGGAGGGTGACTCATGGGTATTCATCCCTGGAACACGGTGGGTTTCTAAGACCGTATTCGTATGGATGATCACTGTAAAAGTCTTTTTTGTTCTATGCTAATTATTAACCTAAAGAATTAAAAATGTATTTAGTTATGCGAGTTGGTTATTTTATTGTCAATGGAATGATAGGGCTGCTACGCAACCCAATCGCGACGCAAGGTCGCTCCCATAGTGACCGCGCAAACTTTTTGGATTTTGATCAACGCAGTTGCTCTCATAAGGGATTGCGCTTTCAGCTCACCCGCACAGTTGCTGCCCGGCCACCCGGCCAAACAGCTCGACCGGCTCCTGAAGGTTGCCCAGGTAGCGTGGGTGGAACAGCCACAAATCCACCTGCGGCTTGAAGTCCGTCACACTGACCACGTCCAGCGCATCGCGGTGGCGGCTGTTCTGCAACAAGGGCTCGGGCACCAGCCCGAGCCCCTGCCCATTGGCCACCAGCCCCAGTTGCAGCTCGGTGCCAAAGGTCTCCAGGTTGATCGACAGCCTCAGCCCCTGTTCGCTCAGGGCGCGCTGCAACCCTGCGCGAAAGCCGCAACCATCGGGGTTGAGCACCCAGCCACGGGTGTAGCAGTCCTTGAGCTTTAGGCTGCGCTTGCCGGTACTGCCCTTGGCCGCTACCACCCGCAGCGGCATGCGGGCGATCGACTGGCTGGCGATGCCCTCGGGGAAGATCTTGCCGGGCGGGAACAGTGCCGCGGCGGCATCCAGCTCGCCGTTTTCCATGCGTGCGATCAGGCTGCTGCCCCAGCCACTGGTGACCTGGGTGCGCAGGTCGGGGTAGGTTTCACGAATCTGTGCCAACGCATCGAGCAGCACCACATCGCCAAGGGTTTGCGGCACGCCCAGGCGCAGGGTGCCGGACGGGGCCCCGTCGTTCGCCACCAGCTCGCGCAGCGAGTCGATCTCACGCAAGATCGCCTTGCACTGCTCGTACACCCGCAGGCCCATGGGCGTCGGTTTCAGCGGCTTGGTATTGCGGTCGAGCAGGGTGGCGCCCAGGTCTTCCTCGAAGTTCTGCACGCGGCGGGTGATGGCCGGCTGGGTCAGTTGCAGGGCCTCGGCGGCCAGGTTGGTCGACTGGCAACGGATGACCGCCACGAAGGCGTCCATGTCATCGATTTTCATATTCGGCGCTCACATATTGGGGCGGTGGGACATACCAGAGGAGAATAATCCTCAATGGCCGGATTGTCACAGCACCTGTGCACCTCACGCGCTTTCGCGGGCAATCAACTCACACGCCAACAGGTTCAGCCGCTGCACTTCCCCCTCACGCGCCACCACACCCAGGTGCTGCAACACCCGCAACGCCGCCACTTCGCCTATTTCCCGCGAGGGCGGGCGCAGGGTGGTGAGGCTGGGCAGCAGCATGTTGGCGAAGGGATAGTCGCCAAAGCCGACGATGGCCATGTCTTCCGGCAGGCGCAAACCGGCGCGTTGCCCGGCCAGCAGAGCACCGGCCGCCAGGTTGTCATTGGCGAAGATGATCGCCTCGGGCCGTGGGGTGCGGCGGATCAACGCTTCCATGGCCTGCTTGCCCGCCTCGAACGGCGCGCAGTCGGCCGAGGGCACGAATACCCAAGGCTCCAGCCCGGCTACCCGCAACGCCTCGATATAGCCATCGCGCCGCTCCAGCGCACTCAGGTCGCCGGCCGCGCTGTTCTGTACGAAAGCGATGCGCCGGTGGCCCTTGTCCAGCAGATAGCGGCAGGCCTGTACGCCCACCTGGTGATGAAGGAAACCCACTTGCAAGGGCGACCGCTCAGGGCGGTAGTCCCATATTTCCACGACTGGCACGTCTGCGTCGGCCAGCATCTTTTCTGTGGCCGGGCTGTGGAAATGGCTGGTCACCACCAACGCTGCCGGCGACCAGCCGAGAAACGCCCGCACCGCGCTTTCTTCCTGCGCTTCGCTGAAGTAACTGGACGCCAGCAACAACTGGTAGCCATGGCGGCTGAGGGTATCGCTGAACGCCTGGATAGTCTGGGCGAAGATCGGCCCGGAGATATTAGGGATCACCATGCCGACGATGCGCCCACGGGCCGAGGCCAGCCCCCCGGCGACCAGGTTCGGCACATAGCCCAATGCCTGCACGGCAGCTTCGATACGCTCGCGCAAAGGTGGCGACACCTGGTCTGGCTGGTTGAAGTAGCGCGACACGCTGATGGCCGAAACCTCAGCGGCCCGTGCCACCTCGGCAAGGGTGACACGGCCTGCGCTGCGGCGCTTGCGGGGGGGATCCTTGGCCTGGCTCACCGGGCTGCCTCCTGAGGAAATGACCCGATGGTAGCGCTAACGGGAAGGCGCTTGGCAAATAGCTTTATTGCATATCAATCTGACTTTTAAGTATTTGACGTGCTAAGCGAAGCCCTCTGATACTTGCGGATGTTAGCGCTAACAAGCGCAGCTGTTGGCAAGCGCCTGCCACTCGCACGAGCGAGACCAGACAACCACAGCAACTCCGTGTCGGCCCCGCCTGAAGGGGCCTGGTCTGGTTTCCCGAGGCAGTGAGCACCATGCAGAAAAGCCGTACACCATTCCCCGCTACGCAACGTCGGCCGCTGGCCGCAGCCATCCTGCTGGCCGCTTTTGGCCAAGCTGCCCAGGCAGCCGAGCCGGCCGAAGCAGCGGCTCCGCAGGCCACTGCATTGGGCGCCGTCACCGTGACCGCCACGCGCCGCGAAGCTACGCTGCAGGAAGTGCCGGTGGCAGTGTCGGTGATCGATGGCGAACAGTTGGAGCGAGACAACCGCAACAACGTTGCCAGCATCGTCCAGCAGGTGCCTACCCTCAATTACCGCGCCGGCGCCTCGAACAAGGACACTTCGTTGTTCATCCGCGGCGTGGGCACCATTTCGACCTCGCCCGGCGTCGAGCCAACCGTGGCGACGGTGGTCGACGGCGTGGTGTTCGGCCGCCCGGGCCAGTCCACCCTCGACCTGCTCGACCTTGAACGCATCGAGGTACTGCGCGGGCCGCAGGGCACCCTGTTTGGCAAGAACGCCTCGGCGGGTGTACTCAACGTGGTCAGCAAGGCCATCCCCGAGCAGACCCAGGGTTATGTGGACTATTCGCACTTTGGCGGTGGCGACGAGAACCGCCTGCGCTTTGGTATTGGCGGGCGCCTGAGCGAGCAGTTCAAGGGGTCGTTGAGCACCTTGTGGGGCGACTACGATGGCAATGTCGAAAACGTTGCCAATGGCCACGACGTCAATGGTTACGAACGCAAAGGCGCCCGCGGCAAGCTGGAGTTCGAGCCCAACGAAGACGTGCGCCTGACCCTGATTGCCGACTACATGAAGGGCGAGGACACCTTGCCCAGCGGCGTGATCACCAGCGCCAGCGCCGCATTCGCCAGCCAGTTGCGCCCGGTGACGCCAAGCGCCCACAACCGCGACATCAACAGCGACTTCAAAACCCACGTCGAAGACGAGAACCAAGGGCTCTCGGCCCAGCTGGACTGGCAGCTGGGCGACTACACCCTGACATCGATCAGCGCCTGGCGGGGTTGGGACAATACCCAGTACCAGGACGGCGACCGCCGCGCCTTGCTGCCGGTGACGGCGTCCCATGACAAGGGCACGGTGGACTATGACCAGTACAGCCAGGAGTTTCGCCTGACGTCGCCCAAAGGGCAGTTCAACGAATACGTGCTGGGCGCCTTCTACATGCATGGCACGTCCAGCGAGACCTACCAGCGCCTGTCGGTCAATGGCGGCGTGGCCAACACTGGCCGCGCCGACTATTCCACCACCAACGACAGTGTCGCGCTGTTCGGTGAGAACACCTTCAACTTCACCGATGACTTGCGCGCCATTTTCGGCCTGCGCTGGACCCACGACGACCTTGAGTACGACCACCGCCGGGTCTCCACCTCGGCCACCGCAGTGACCGGTATCCAGCCCTCGACTGCGAGTTCCGGCTCGGTGGACGAGGACGGCTGGAGCGGGCGGACCGGCTTGCAATACGACTTCAACGACAACCTGACGGGCTACGTCACCTATTCGCGCGGCTATAAAGGGCCGGCCTACAACGTGTTCTTCAACATGCAGCCGCGCGACACCGGGGCACTCAAGCCCGAAACTTCGGATGCCTACGAAATCGGCTTGAAAAGCACGGCGCTGGACAATCGCCTGACCGCCAACCTGGCTGTGTTCCACACCGACTACGACAACTACCAGGCCAACTTCTTCGACACCGTGGCCAACCAGGTGGTAACCCGCCTGGTGAATGCCGGCAAGGTCAAGACCCAGGGTGTGGAGCTGGATGCCAGCTTCCAGGCCACCTCGCGGCTGAAGCTGTCGACGGCCGTGGCCTACACCAAGGCCCGTGTCGATCACTTCAACTGCCCGGCGGGTGCGGCGGCCAACTGCAACATCGATGGCGGCCGCCTGCCGTTCACGCCGGACTGGAAGACCTACCTGCGCGCCGATTACGTGATCCCGCTGGACAACGGCCTGGATGTGGAACTGAGTAGCGACTACAGCTGGCAGGACGCCGTGCAGTTCAGCCTCGACCAGAATCCGGACACCGTGCAGGGCGCCTATGGCATCTGGAACGCCAGCATTGCCCTGGCCGACTACAACGACGGCTGGCGCGTAGCCCTGTTGGGCAAGAACCTGGGCGACAAATCGTATGCGCAGATGCTGGCCAGTGGCGGCGACTACATCTACCGCTCAGTACCGCGGGATGACGGGCGCTACTTCGGCGTACAACTGCGCAAGGATTTCTGAGTGGCGACCAGTGGCCTGTACCGGCCTCATCGCCGGCAAGCCAGCTCCCACAGGTACAGCGCAGCCCGAAAGAATTGCGCGCTCCTGTAGGAGCCGGCTTGCCGGCGATGGGCCGCAAAGCGGCCCCAATCAAGATTTCAAGGAGAACAACATGCCCCGCCAAATGAATCTGGGCGCTTTCCTCATGGCTACCGGTCACCACGTGGCCGCCTGGCGCCACCCGGAGGTACCGGCCGACCCGCTGGATTTCGCCACCTACAAGCGCACCGCACAAATCGCCGAAGCCGCGTGCTTCGATGCCTTGTTCGTCGCCGACAGCGTCGCCGCCCCCAACGACCCCCTGGCCAGCCACAGTGCCCGCTCGGTGTACTACGAACCACTGACCCTGTTGTCGGCGCTGAGTGCAGTCACCGACCGCATCGGCCTGATCGCCACCGCCACCACCAGCTACAACGAGCCTTACCATGTGGCACGCAAGTTCGCCTCGCTGGATCACCTGTCCGCAGGCCGTGCCGGCTGGAACCTGGTCACCTCCGACGCTGCCGCTGAGGCCGGCAACTTTGGCCGGCAGGCGCATATCCCGCATGCCGAGCGTTACGCCCGCGCCCGTGAATTCCAGCAGGTGGTGCAAGGGCTTTGGGACAGCTGGGCCGATGACGCGTTCTTGCGCGACAAGGCCAGTGGCCTGTTCCACCACCCGCAGGCCGTGCGTGCCCTCGACCATGTGGGCGAGCACTTTCGCGTCAAAGGTCCGCTCAATGTTGCCCGCTCGCCACAGGGGCGACCGGTGCTGGTGCAGGCCGGCTCGTCCGAAACCGGCCGCGAGCTGGCCGCACAAAGTGCCGAGGTGGTGTTCACCGCCCAGCCGAGTCTGGCCCGCGCACAGGCTTTTTACACCGACCTCAAGGGTCGCCTGGCCCGCCACGGGCGAGATGAGGATTCGCTGAAGATCATGCCCGGCGTGTTCGTGGTGGTGGGGCAAAGCCAGGCGCAGGCCGAGGACAAGTATGAACAGTTTCAGGCGCTGGTCGACCCGCGTGTCGGCGTTGGCTTGCTCGGGCGCATGCTCGGCAACTTCGACCTTTCCGGCTACCCGCTGGATGGCCCGCTCCCAGAGTTGCCGCCCACCGAGGATGGCCAGCGCAGCCGCCAGCTACTGCTGACCGAACTGGCCGGCAACGAACAGCTGACCCTGGCCCAGCTGGGGCGGCGCATCGCCGGTGGGCGAGGGCACTACAGCCTGGTGGGTACCCCGACGCAGATCGCCGAGGAGCTGCAAGCCTGGTTCGAAGGCGGCGCCGCCGATGGCTTCAACGTGCTGGTGCCGCACCTGCCCCTGGGGCTGGAAGACTTCGCTGTGCACGTGGTGCCCGAGCTGCAGCGTCGCGGCCTGTTCCGCCGTCAGTACCAGGGCCACACCCTGCGCGAGCATCTGGGCCTGCAACGCCCAGCCAACCCATACTTTGCCGAACGAGGCCAACCATGAGCTACACCGCCAACCCCGAGCGCTATGCGCGCATGCCTTACCGTCGCGTCGGTCGCAGCGGCCTGGTGCTGCCGGCCCTGTCCCTGGGCCTGTGGCACAACTTTGGCGATGCCACGCCCATCACCACCCAGCGCGCCTTGCTGCACACGGCGTTCGATGCCGGTATCAACCATTTTGACCTGGCCAACAACTACGGCCCGCCCTATGGCAGTGCCGAGACCAACTTCGGCCGGCTGCTGCGCGAGGACCTGCGCAGCTACCGCGACGAGCTGATCATTTCCAGCAAGGCCGGCTGGGACATGTGGCCGGGACCTTACGGGCAGGGCGGCAGCTCGCGCAAGTACCTCATCGCCAGCCTGGACCAGAGCCTGGCGCGCCTGGGTCTGGATTACGTCGACATCTTCTATTCGCACCGTTTCGATGCCGACACCCCACTGGAAGAAACGGCCATCGCACTGGCCGACATCGTGCGCCAGGGCAAGGCGCTGTACATCGGCATCTCGTCCTATTCAGCCGGCAAGACCTCGGAAATTGCGGCGTTGCTGCAAGCATTGAAGGTGCCGCTGCTGATCCACCAGCCGTCGTACAACCTGTTCAACCGTTGGATCGAACGGGACCTGCTCGACACCACCGATGCCTTGGGTGCCGGGGTGATCGTGTTCACTGCGCTGGCCCAGGGCCTGCTCAGCGATAAATACCTCAATGGCATCCCGGCTGATGCCCGTGTGAACCGTGCGGGTGGCGGCTCGCTGCTACCCCAGCATTTGTCGCAAGCCAACATCGCCCGCGCACGCGCTCTGAATGAGATTGCCCGTCAGCGTGGCCAGAGCCTGGCCCAACTGGCGCTGGCCTGGACCCTGCGCGACCCACGGGTGAGCTCTGCGCTGATCGGCGCCAGCCGGCCCGAGCAGATCACCGAGAATGTGGCCGCGCTCGACAACCTGGCCTTTACCGCCGAAGAGCTGGCCGCCATCGACCAGTACGCCGTGGAAGGGGGGATCAACCTGTGGGAAAAACCCTCGACCGACTGGAAGGAGTGACCCATGCGCATGCTACGCCTTGCCATGCTGGTGTTGCTGGCCCTGGCCAGCGCGGCCCAGGCCGCAGACCCGGCTACCTTGCGTATTGGCTACCAGAAGGGCTCGATCAGCCTGGTCCTGGCCAAGCAGCATCAGCTGCTGGAGCAACGTTTTACCAATACGCGCGTGCAATGGATCGAGTTCCCCGCCGGCCCGCAGATGCTTGAAGCGTTGAACATCGGCAGCCTCGATATCGGCTCGACCGGTGACATTCCGCCGATCTTCGCCCAGGCCGCCGGCGCCGACCTGTTGTACATCGGTGCCGAGCCGCCCAAGCCCCAGGCTGAAGTGATCCTGGTGCCGAAAGACAGCCCGATCAGCGCTGTGGGTGAACTCAAGGGCAAGCGCATTGCCCTGCAGAAGGGCTCCAGCGCGCACAACCTGCTGTTGCGTGCCCTGGCCAAGGCCGGGCTGAGCATTGGCGATGTTCAGCCGGTGTACCTGGCACCTGCCGATGCCCGGGCGGCTTTCGAGCGGGGCAGCGTGGACGCCTGGGCAATCTGGGACCCGTTCTACTCGGCTATCGACCTGGAGGGCAAGGCGCGGCTGCTGGCCGACGGCCAAGGGCTGGGGCTGATCGGGCCATTCATGCTGGGTTCACGCACCTATGTCGAAGCCCATGGCGCCTTTGTCGGGCAATTGCTGGAAGAAATCAGCCGGGCCGAGGCACTTACCCGCAGCGACCAGGCTGGGAGCATCCGCTTGCTGGCACAGTTCATGGGCTTGCCAGAAGAAGTGGTAAAGCGCAGTTTCAGCCACCGGCCGGCGTCACCGGTGCTGCCGGTAAGTGATGAGATCGTGGCGGCGCAGCAGCGTACGGCGCAGCTGTTCTTCGACAACAAGGTAGTGCCCAAGCGGGTCGATATTGCCGGGGCAGTGTGGCGGCGGCAGTAACTTTACCTTCGGGCTCACATCGGTCCCTGTAGGAGCGGCCTTGTGCCGCGATCGGGCTGCATAGCAGCCCCGGCAATGTGTGCATATGCGCAGAAACCTGGGGCCGCTTCGCAGCCCGTTCGCGGCACAAGGCCGCTCCTACAAATGATCGCGTAAACCCGGCGGTCACCCGCGGGCGAATGCCGCCAGCTTCTCGCCATCCAGCCGGTAGCGCACCCACTCATCCTGCGCCTCGGCCCCCAGCTTCTGATAGAAGCCGATCGCCGGCTCGTTCCAGTCCAGCACGCTCCATTCCAGGCGCCCGCAATTGTTCGCCACTGCCTCACGGGCAATATGTCGCAGCAGTTGCCGGCCAGCACCGTCGCCACGCTGTTCAGGCGTGACGTACAGGTCTTCCAGGTAAATACCGTTGCGCCCAAGCCAGGTCGAGTAGCTGTAGAAATACACGGCAAAACCGACTGCCCGGCCATCGCGTTCGCACATCAGGCTACGCACCGTGCTCCCCTCGTCGAACAGGCTGTGCTCGATGTCGGCAAGGGTGGCGACCACCTCGTGGCGGGCGCGCTCGTACTCGGCCAGTTCGGTGATGAAGGCCAGGATCTGCTCGGCATCGGTGCGAACGGCAGGGCGAATGGTGAGGCTCATGGTGACGGCTTCCTTGGTCCGGGTTAGCGGTACAGTGATGTGTATCTAAATAATTTAATATAACTGTATCGGTCGCTGGAGTGGGCGACTCCGTTAGTGTGACAGCACCTATAACGAAAGTGGAATGCCCGCCATGCTTGCCTCTGCCGACCTGCTGACCGCTTTCGTGCTGTTTGCCTTCGTATCCTCCATCACCCCCGGCCCCAACAACACCATGCTGCTGGCCTCGGGGGTGAACTTCGGCGTGCGTCGCTCCATCCCTCACGCCCTGGGCATCAGTGTCGGTTTCATGGTCATGGTGCTGGCCGTCGGCCTGGGTCTGGGTGAGGTATTCAAGGCCTGGCCACCGCTGTACACGGTACTGCGCTACACCGGGGCCGCCTACCTGCTGTATCTGGCCTGGAAGATCGCCACTGCCGGGCCGGTTGGCACGGCCTCGTCCAGCGTCCGTAAACCCCTTGGTTTCTGGGGTGCGGCGGCGTTCCAGTGGGTCAACCCCAAGGCCTGGGTGATGGCGGTGGGTGCGATTACCACCTACACACCGGCGCAAGGCTATGTGACCAACGTGATCGTGATCGCCGCCTTGTTCGCCCTGGTCAACCTGCCCAGCGTCGGTGTGTGGGTCATGTTTGGCAGCGCCCTGCGCAACATATTGCAAAACCCGCGCTGGCTGATGCTGTTCAATGTCCTGATGGCCTTGTTGCTGGTGATTTCCCTCTACCCGCTGCTGTTTGTAGAATCGGCGTTTTCCTAGCCCCGCGAGTACAGCAAGCCGATGCAGTTGATCCCCTGGTCCCATGAATGCGCCGAAGGTTTTACCCTGCGGGGTTGGCGAACCCCGGCCAGTGGCAAGCCGTTGCTGCATTTTTTGCACGGCAATGGCTTCTGTTGCCTGGCCTACCAACCGCTGCTGATGCGCCTGGGCGAACATTTCGACCTGTGGCTTTGCGACGTCCAGGGGCATGGCGACACTGACCATGGTGGCGTGTTTCGGGGGTGGAACCGCACTGCCGAGCTGGCAGTGGAAGCCTTTCAGGCCGGGCGTGGCGAGTACGGCGATGTGCCGCGGTTTGCCGTTGGACACAGCTTTGGCGGCGTGCTTACGGGCCTGATCCTGGCCGCTGAACCTGCGCTGTTCGAGCGTGCGGTGTTGCTTGACCCCGTGTTGTTCAGCCGTCGCATGCTGGGTGTGATGGGCGCGGCAGCACTGGTTGGCCTGCACCGGCGTCATGCTCTGGCGCGCAAGGCCGCCAGCCGCCGCAGCCACTGGCCTGATCGCGAGGCAGCGCTGGCCTCGCTGCAAGGGCGGGGCATATTCATGGGCTGGACCGATGCGGCGCTGCAGGCTTATGTCGAACACGCCATCGGCGATTGTGGCGATGCAGTGGTGCTCAAGTGCCGGCCCAGCCGGGAAGTGGAAATCTTCAGTTCATTCCCCAAACGCATGTGGGCGCGCCTTGCAGCGATCAGCACGCCGACACGGATTCTGTATGGCGAACAGACTTATCCCTTCGTGCCACATTCGGTGAACCGCCTGGCGGGGCTCAACCGGCATGTAACCGCCCGGCAAGTTGCCGGTGGGCACTGCTTCATGCAGGAGGACCCGGCCATGGCGGCCGAGCAGGTGCTCGCTTTCTTGCAGGGTTGATTGTTCCATAGGTGGAACGATGCATGCCGAATAACCCGTCTACCGCCTGATTGATATCATTGATAAGGTTATCCCAGCCAAGAGAGGAGCCTTCTCATGAAAAACATTCTGGGTATCCACCGCAGCCCACACGCCCATTGGGTAGGTGATGGCTTTCCCGTTCGCAGCCTGTTCACTTACGACAACCTGGCCAGCCGGATCAGCCCGTTCCTGCTGCTGGACTACGCTGGCCCCCATGACTTCACCCCGACCACTGCGCGGCGCGGCGTTGGCCAGCACCCGCACCGCGGTTTCGAGACCGTGACCATCGTCTACCAGGGTGAGCTGGAGCACCGTGACTCCACGGGCGCTGGTGGCCTGATCGGGCCAGGTGATGTGCAGTGGATGACCGCCGCCAACGGCATCATCCATGAAGAGTTTCATTCCCCGTCCTTTGCCCGCAGTGGCGGTACGCTGGAAATGGTCCAGCTGTGGGTCAATTTGCCAGCGCGTGACAAGCGTGCAGCCGCCGGTTATCAGACGCTGCTGGGCAGCGATATCCCGGTGGTGGCGCTGGATGGAGACGCCGGTAGCTTGCGGGTGATTGCCGGTGACTACCGTGGGCACCAGGGGCCTGCCCGGACCTTTACCGCCATGGATGTGTGGGACCTGCGGCTGAATGCCGGCGCGTCCTTGCAGCTGCCAGTTGCTGCCGGTCGAAACGCTGCGCTGGTGGTGCTGCGCGGTAACGTGCGAATCAACGGCGAGCGTGAAGCGGGCCCGTCCAGCCTGGTCCTGCTGGACCGTCAGGGTGAGGATGTCACCGTCGAGGCGTTGGAAGGTGCCAGTGTGCTGCTGCTCAGTGGCGAGCCGATCGATGAGCCGATTGTCGGCTATGGCCCTTTCGTGATGAACAGCCAGGCGGAGATTGCCGAGTCGTTCGACGATTTCCATGCCGGGCGGTTCGGGCAGATGCAGGATGAGCGCGAAGGTGCTCAGCACTGAGTCTTGGCTGAAAAGCTGGGGTGCGAAGCGCCCCCGGCTTTCTTGAGCATGGATTAGCCCCCCGGGTTTTGGCATGATCAGCCCATGCCCAAGCCCACACTCCAGCACGCCGTCCGCCGATCATTGCCCACCCCCGGCCAACACACCTTGTGGCCGTTGGGCGATGTGGCGTTGATCAAGGCATTGCGCCTGCTTGAGGGCGATGACGCGAAACTGGCCGAACGGGCGCTGGCCTGGCGACCGTGGCGGGCCTACGCGGCGCAGCACCTGTGGGCATCGCTGGGGTCGGCAGGGACCGCTCGTCGTTAAGTCGGCCAATGCATCCGAACACTCGGCCCATGCCTGCAATCTTCCACTAAGGTGCTAGAGGATTCCCCGCATGATCATTGCCCCCGCGCATGGACGCCTGCCCGGGCATGCGCAATATCAATTGGCGCCCCGCCCGATAAAGGCGTACTCACTCACAACAGGCCATCGCACAGAGAGGGTCGTACCATGTCGTTGATAGGAGTTTCGATGCTGGAAATGCGGCAGATGATCGAGCAGGCCTGCTTGCCTGATCGCTGTGAAGTCAGCTGCCTGGATGGCGCCAACCTGACCATCCGCCTGGGTCAGGGTCAGAGTCTGGACGAGGGCGTGACCCTGAACGGGGTCCCGCTGCAAAGCCTTAACAGCTGCCGTGATCTGGTCCACCTGGTGGGGCAGCTGCACGCGCTGCGTGACAGCCGCCCGGCGCGAATCAGGTCGATTGCCTGAGTGCGCCCGTCGTGCCCCGGTCAGCCCAGGCTGGCCGGGCGTACGTATTCCGGCATCAGGCCGTTGAACCAGAACAGGATCATTGCCACCAGCATGGTCACCAAGAGTAGAAGCCCCACACCCCAGACGCATGTCGCAAACAGCATCGCCTGTTCCTTCTTCAACCGCAGGAATGTCTGCAACCCGCCATACAGCAATACGCTGGCATAAGCCGAGGCGGCGAGTAGTGCGGCGAAGGCCAGCCAGCGGATCGGCACCAGCCCGACCACGCCGGCAAAGAACCACGGCGTGGCACAGTAGGCGGCAAAACCAATGCATTGGTTGAGGCTGGGCTGCGCATCGAACCCTCGCGACATCCAACGTATCATCACCCCCATCAGCATCACGCCCACGACGGTAGTGGCATACAGCAGCCCTGCCAGTTGCGCGGCGCTGCCCATGCTCAGGCGTACCCGCTCCTCGGCTGCGAGGCTCCAGCCGAAGGTGGTAGTACCGACAAACAGGCACACAGCGGGTATCAATGCCAGGGCCAGCAGGCGCGGCAGGTATTGCTGTGGGTGGTCCTCTTCGGCCCGGCGGATATCCAGCCAGGCGTCGGCGGGGTGGGTGAAGAGCTTGAGTAATGGACTGTTCATGGCGTTCTCCGGCAGGCACGGGCCCTTTTGCTATGGAGATACGCCGCGCCGGGCCGGTTCAGCCGGTTTGGCCGCCGTTGATCGGCTTATTGCAGTTCCAGTAGCAGGTTCAGGCCGCCATCGCCGCACTTGCCCTTGTCGCGGACTACGCCGTGGTAACTGCGCCCATCCCAGACAAAGGCCACGCTATGAGCACGGTCGACCTTGTCAGGCAGTGGCGGGCAGATGTGCAGGCGCAGCCCCGGTCTGCCCTGCAGGTTGAGGGCGGCGAGCTGGCACTGGCATTCCACGCTTTGCGCCACCGGGCCGAACAGGGTGTCGCGTACGTAATCGAGCTGCAGCGAGGCATTGGGTGCGCGGCCAGGCATCTTCATCGGTACGTGGCTCCATCGCAACGGCTTGAAGGGCAGGGCGGGTTCGGCATGGCAGGCTCCAGGCAAAAGAAGGCGGCTTAATGTTTGAAGCTTGCCTGGCCAAGATGTTCAACGTGTTTCATGTGCATTCATCTTGTTCGCGCCGGGTGGCAGAAGGCAGGCCTGTTCAGGGGCCGGCCTTGCGCAAGGTCAGGTTGATCCGCCGCTCGCCCATGCGCGGATGCACGCCAGGTTTTATAGGCAGCACGCCATGAAAGCGCAAGCGGTCCTCACCACCCCAGACCAACACATCGCCGTGGCTCAGCGGGATGCGACGGGCCTTGTCGGCGCGCTGCAGGCCGCCGAACAGGAACACCGCCGGGAGGCCCAGCGATACCGACACGATCGGCTGGCCGAAGTCTTGCTCGTCGCGGTCCTGGTGCAGGCTTAGGCGTGTGCCTGGCAGGTAATGGTTGACCAGGCAGGCATCCGGCACGAAACCCTCGAAGCCGGCCAGGGCCGCAGCGCGGGTGGCGAGGGCGAGCAGCACCGGGGGCAGCGCGGGCCAGGGCTTGCCGCTGAGCGGATCGCTGGGGCTGTAGCGGTAACCGTGTTCGTCACTCACCCAACCCAGCGTACCGCAGTTGGTCAGGCCTACAGCCATGCGCAGGCCACCCGGCGTGTGCATGTGCCGAAAGGGTGCTGCACGCAGCACCGGGCGCAGGGCATCGAGCAGGGCCTCGGTTTCTGCCAGGGCGAAACCGGGCAGCAGTAGGGTGTGGCTGGCCAGGCGCTGCGGCTGGTGGCCGAACAGGTCTAGGTCGGACTGGATCATGGCACCGCACATGTTCGAGGGATTGGATATTGTATCCCTGCAATTGCAATCCCTGTAGGAGCAGCCTTGTGCTGCGAAGAGGCCGGTATGCCTCCCAAAGATGTGCCGGTGCTGCAGGCCCTTTCGCAGCACAAGGCTGCTCCTACTGGGAATGCATATACCCGGCAGTATGAGAAGTTGCATAGGGTGTGAGCGAAAAAGGAACCGCGGCACCAGGGAGAGGAGTGCCGCGATTCAAGGGGGGAGAGGTTTACTTCTGGGTCACAGTGGCCAGGTTCGCGCTGCCCAGCTGGGTGATGGTGGCGGTTTGGGCGATACCGCTCTGGTCGACGAACGCCTTGTTGCCCTGGCCTCCCTGGGTCACGTAGGCGACGTTGATGCTGTCAGTCTGTTTGATGGTGGCTTCGTTGCCGCTACCGTACAGCTGGTTGGTATAGCTCTGGTTGCTGTAGCCGGACTGGTCCAGGGTGATGGAGTTACCGGTGCCCTGGCTGTTGCCGTAGGCATAGTTGTCGGTACCGCGCTGGTCGGCGATCAGGATGTTGTCGGTGCCGTTCTGCTCGAAATACAGCTCGTTGTTGACGTCGTCCTGCTTGGTCGACATCTGGTTGCCTTTACCGGTCTGGTTTAGCGTGGCCACTTGGTCAGCGCCTTTCTGGGTCAGGTTGACGCCGTTGCCATTGCCGTTCTGGTTGATGGTGGCGTTCTGGTTGGTACCGAACTGGCCGCCCATCTTGGCGCCTTTCCAGTTGCTGGCGGTGATGCTGTTGCCATTGCCCTTGGTGTTGATGGTCAGGTTGAGGTTTTCACCATTCTGATAGGTGAAAAACAGGTTGTTGTTGCCGGTCTGGGTGATGGTGGCGGTGGCGTTGTTGGTCTCGAACTGGTCCGACCAGCTGGCGTTGGCATTGCCTTGCTGCGACAGGCTGACCTTGTTGGCGGCACCGAAGCTCTGGTCGATATAGCCTTCGTTAGTCTGGCCGGTCTGCACCACGGAGGCCTGGCTACCGACCTGGGTGTCCTGCCACACTTCCACCGAGTTGCCGCCACCGTACTGGCCAATGCCAATGGTGCCACCGGTGCCTTCGCGCTGGTCGCCGTAGGCCCAGTTGTCGTGGCCATCCTGGTACACCTGGATGTCGCCATCGACGTGGTTCAAGTGCTCGGCGGCGGCGTAGTTGTCCTGGCCGGTCTGGTTGACGGTACTGCGGTTGTTGGTGCCACCGAAGGTCTGCTCAATGAAGGCTTCGTTGCGCTGGCCGGATTGCCAGGTGGTGGCTTTGCTGCCTTCCTGGGTGTCCTGCCACACGGTGGATTTGTTGCCGACACCTTGCTGGGTTTGTAGCGATTCGTTGTTCAGCCCTACCGACTGGCTGGCGAAGGCATCGTTGTAGCTGCCCCCGGCACGCTGGGTGATCTTGCTGCCGTTCTCGAACAGTTGCTCGGCGTAGCCGGCGTTGTACTGGCCGGTGGCGCTCTGCTGGATATCGCTGGTGCTCTCGGTCTGCACCGCCATATGGTTGTGGCCCTTGCCCGTCTGGTTCTGGGTGGCCGAGGCGAAGGATGCTTGGGTCTGCGAGACTTCGGCGATGTTTTCCTTGCCGTCCTGGGTCTGGGACGAGGTGCTGTCAGCAGCCATGGCCTGACCTGCGAGGGCCAGGACGATAGCGGCACTTAAAGGGGCGAGCTTGTACATGGTGGTGCCTCCAGGTCTATCGATATTGGGTGATCTGAACATGCTGGCCATTGCCGGTCTGGGTCACGGAGCTGTTGAGGCCCGAGCCGGACTGCACGATGCTGGCGCTGTTGTCGTTGCCGATCTGCTCGATGGCTGCGCTGTTGCTGCTGCCGCTCTGGCGGATCGACGCGCTGTTGCCATTTCCCTGTTGGCTGATGCTGGCCATCAGGTCACTGCCTTCCTGCAAGATGTAAGCTTCCTGCGCACCGCCAGACTGGACGATACGGCCCAGCAGGGCCTGACCGTTCTGGTCGAGCGCGGCGCGGTTGCCTGACCCCTGCTGCTCGATCACCGCAGCCTGGCCGGCACCGACCGGCAGCAGGCGGATGATCACCGGTTCACCGAGGTCGTTGCCGGGCGCGAGGTCGGCATTGTCCATCAGGTCGTCGGCCCAGCTGGCCTGGCCCGCCAGGGCCAGGCTGAACAGCAGTGGATACAAGCGTTTCATGGCGTTTCCCCGCCTTTACTGCACAACCACATTGACGGTGCGGGTGGTACCCGGGCTGGTGGTGATGGTTGCCGTCGGCGCGGCGGTCGGGATGATCGTGGTGCTGTTGCTCACTGCCAGCCGCCAGCGCCCGGTCACTGGCACCGTGGCCGTGCCCAACGTCTGCACCCCGGTGGTGGTGGTGACCCGGACGGTGACAACGTTGCCCGTGGTTACCGACGAAGTACCGCTGATGTCCCAGTTGTAACGGTTGTTGGAGCGCGCCGTGACGGTGGCTGCCGTGACCGCGAAAGTTTCGGCGGCGGGCCGTGGCGACACGTTGACGGTGACCGTACCCGGGGTGGACAACGCCCCCAGCGAGTCACGTGCCTGGTAGGTGAAGGTGGTGGTGAAGGCCGCCGTAACCGTGGCCGGTGGGGTATAGGTCACGGTGGCGCCGTCGGTGCTGACCGTGCCGCGGCCGGCAGCCGGTTGGGTGACGGCAGCAACAGCCAGCGGCACATTGCCTTCCGGATCGGTGTCGTTGGCCAGCACGTTGATGGTCAATGGCACACCCAGGGTGGCGACGGTTTCCGGGTTGGCGACCGGTGGCCGGTTAGGCGCCACATTGATGGTGACCGTGGCCGGTTCCGATTTCAGGCCCTTGGCATCCACCGCCCGGTAGCTGAAGGTGGCCACCAATGGTTGCGTAGCGCCGACTGGCGGGGTGTAAGTGACCGAGGTGGTACCGTTGAGCACCACACCGCCCAGGCCGGTACCCGGCTGGGTGAGGTCACTGAGGGTCAGCGGCACATTGCCGTCCGGGTCGCTGTCGTTTTGCAGCAGGTTGAGGGTGATCGGCACACCAACGCTGGTGCTGCCGACATCTGCCTGGGCCAGCGGTGGCTGGTTGGCCGCCTCGACGGGTGCGTTGCCGACCACGATCACGGGTTCCACGTCAGTACCACCATGGGCAGACTTGACCGTGACGGTAGCTGGCGGTTGTGCCACGTCGCTGACTGTGATGCTTTGCAGCGTGCCGGATTTCGACAGGCGGCCATAGCCCTGCGCGAGCATGTCGGGGATAGCGACTTCGTCACTGGACCTGGCCTCGATCAGCAGGCGCTTGTTGGCCCAGTCGTAGCGTGCGGTGCTGACCTTGACCACGTCGGTCAGCTTGCTGGACAGTGCGGTTGGCTGGGTGCCGCCAATATTGTTGCTGGCGGTGACCACCACGATTGCAGGTGGTGCGGCCTGGCCGAACTGCTGATGGAAGAACAGCCCGTTGTTGTCGGCGGTGAGTGTGAACTGGCACGGTGAAGGCGGGGTGCCGACCAATGCCAGGCCATTGCGCATGCACAAGCTGGCCTCTATGGGCGCCTTGGCGAATACTTCCGTACGGGTGCCGGTGGCATTGCGTGAGTAGGTGGCGCGCTCCAGGGTTACCGGGGTCTGCGCACGTTGGTCCAGCACCTTGCCAGAGACTGTGAATGCGTTGGTCTGGATGATGCCGGCGGGCCCATCAATGCGTACGAAGTTGGTATTGAAAGGGCTACCGGTTACCGCTTCGGTGATGTTGGGGTCACCGATGTAGGTTTCGGTGGAGCCAGTGTCAGGATTGACCTCGGTATAAGGCCCGCCAACCCCCTTCAGCCAAGGGCCGATCGCACCCGCCAGCGCCCCCTGGAAGTTGCCCGGAGCGCCAATGCCTATGTCCCGGGTAATGTTGATCGCCCGGCGACCTGCCGTGGTCACGTTGACCGTTTCCACCCCGTAAGGATGCGTGATGGTGTAGGTACCGGTGCGTGGAACCGAAGCGCGGATACGGATGCGGGCGAAACTTTGCTGATCACCGTCTACCGGGTTTTCAGCAGCGAAGGCTGCCTCTATACCCGCAACGTAGACCTCCAGCTCATAACCGCTGTTGCCCACTTGTGGTATCGAGGTTTCGGCCAGGAACCAGAACATCTCTGGTGGCCAGTTATCTGGAAATACCAGCGGCAGGGCGTCGTCATAGATACCGGGCTCGGGCAGCAAGGTGCACATGTAGGCCGGCGCCCCTGGTGCGCCTGGCGCGCGGGTGCTGGTGGCACGTGACTGGCACAGTTCCAGGGACTGGTTGAGGCTGTCCTTGTACCACATCGGGTAGCCGCCCGTGGCGAAGGTGTAGGGCCCCGGGTCGACATCAGACAACGCGGCAAAGGCGGCGCTGGTAACGGTGAGGGAAAAACCGGCGGCGAACAGCGCACGGCGCGACCAAGTGTTCATGCGGCCTCCTTGAAGGCTGAGCCTTTGTCTGTTCATGGCACCAGCACCACGTCTTCGGTGTCGCTACCGCCATTGGCACTGGTGACCTGCACCTTGGCCGGCGGGATGGGCGAGAAGGACATGCTCAACGTCTTCACGGCGCCGGTGCCGCCCAGGTTGCCGATCAACGTGCCGTTGCCGGTATGGGCGGTGAGCACTGGCGGGGTGGTTTCGTCGCTGGTGCTGGCCACCAGGGTCAGCTCGCCGGTGGACAGGCGGTACTGGGCCTGGGTGATGGTGACCAGGTCAGTCAGCGGCACGTTGCGGGTGGTCAGGCTGCTGGTCGGGATGGCCACGCTGTTTTCGGCGGTCAGGGTCACGATGGTACCGGCCGCCGGGTTGAGGGCGGACTGGGCGTACCAGGCGCCAGTGGCGTTGGCCTCGGTCAGGCTCAGGTTGGGCGTCTGGCTGGTCAGGGTGACGCTGGCCGGTGGCGGTGGGGCCATCACGAAGATGTCTTGCTGGGCACGCAGGTCGCCGTTCTCGGTGTGGCGTGAGTAGGTGCTGCGCTGAGGCATCAGCGGGGTTGGCAGGGCCACTTCGGAAAGCTTGCCCGAGATCGCGAACAGTTCGGTGCGCAGGTCGATGCCGCCAGGGCCTTCGATGCGCACGAAATTGGTGTTGAACGGGCTGCCGGTTACTCGCTCTTCAAGGTTCGGGTCGCCGACGAAGCGTTCGTTGCCTTCGGTATAAGGGCCGTTGACACTGCGCAGGAACGGCCCGACATCGCCTTTCAGCGCACCGGTGAAATCGCCTGCCCCGGCAATGCCGATGTCGCGGGTCATGTTGATCGCCCTACGCCCTGCAGCGGGGACATCGAACACTTCCACGCCATAGGGGTGGGTGACCACGTAGGTGCCAGCGGTGGGGACATCGACCCGGATACGTACCCGGGCGAAGCTGACCTGGTCACCCTCGACCGGTTCTTCGGCGGCGAATGCCGCTTCGATCGCGGTGCCGTAGCTGAGGTCGATGCCACGCGCGACGTCGACGATGGCAGCGTCGGCGGTGAACCAGAACGCTTCGTCAGGGAAGTTGGTGGGGAAGACGATGGGTTGGGTATCGTCGAACACGCCGGGCGTGGGCAGCAGCGTGCACATGTAAGACGGTGCGCCGGGTGCGCCGGCAACCCTGGAGCTGACCGCCTTGGTCAGGCACAGGTCGAGGGTACGACCGTGACTGTCCTGGTACCAGGCGGGGAAGCCGCCGTTGGCGGGCACGTAGGCGCCCGGATCGACAGCATTCAAGGCAGCCTGCGCCGGGAGCTGGAGCATGCCGGCGAAAATCGCCACTGCCAGCGGGTGGGGTATCGGTCGGTGCATGAGTCAATTCCTCCTGCAAACGGGCCCATGGACTTGGGGCGTCTGGGAGGAGATCGGCAAGAGCTGTGCCACAATCTGGAAATAACGTTGCAGCCCTTGTGCGGCAAGGGAACGAGCCTTTCAGCGGAGCATTTTGCGAGCAGCTGGCAGTGGGCTGCGTTCCCCCAAGGTTGGGGATTGGGGGCAGGTAATTTAAACCCGGTTTTCGAAGCAAATGCGGTTTTGCTACATTGCATCGGCGGTCCCATTTCCCTGCCGAGCCAAGCGATGCAACCCCTCGACCACCTTTCCCTGAACCTGTTCATCGTCGTCTGCGAAGAAGGCACCATCGCCCGCGCTGGCGAGCGCGCGTTCATGGCGCCCTCCGCTGTCAGCAAACGTATTTCAGACATCGAGGCGCGCTTTGGCACCGCCTTGCTCAAGCGCAGCAAGCGTGGCGTGGAGCCCACCCCAGCGGGCCTGGCCCTGCTGCGCCATGCCCGGGAAATGACCCGTGCCATGGAACGCCTGGACAGCGAGCTGAGCGAATACGCCGAAGGCGCGCGCGGCCATGTGCGGGTGCTGGCCAATGTGTCGTCGATCATGGAGTTCCTGCCCGAGGAACTGACGGCGTTCATGCTGGAGAATCCACTGATTCAGGCCGATATCGAGGAGCGCTTCAGCACCGATGTCGTTCGTGGTGTGGCCGAGGGCAATGCAGACCTCGGCATCTGCCGCAAATCCATGGCGGTGGGTGACCTGGAGTTCGTAGCGTACCGGCAGGATCACCTGGCCGTTGTCGTTGCTGCTGATCACCCGTTGGCCGGCCGCAGCCAGATTGCTTTCGAGGAAACCCTGGGTTACGACCACCTGGGCCTGTCGGCCTTCGCCACCTTGAACGCCTTCATGCGTAAAAGCGCCGAACAGGCCGGCAAAGAATTGCGTTTTCGTTCGTACGTGTCGTCGTTTGACGCGGCATACCGCCTGGTGCAATTCGGGCTTGGCCTGGCGGTGTTCCCGCAAGAGGCCGTGGCCCGCTATGCGGCATTGTTCGACCTGCGGGTCATCCCGCTGACGGACGACTGGGCGCTTGGCGAGTTCGTCATCTGCATGCGCGACCGGCACACGCTGTCGCTGTCGGCACGGCGCCTGCTGGACCACCTGTTGCTGCGTGCACCGGCCTGGCAGGTCGCCGGCTGATCCATCGTGGCTGACGATGGATCAGCCCGTGAAACACGTCTTTTCTGCCCGTCATCCAGCTCTTAGTCTGGCGCAACGCTTCAGACAGAGAGATCGTGATGACAACAATAACAATCAACGAAGTCGGCATGCGCGATGGCCTGCAGAGCCTGCAGACAACCCTGCCAACCGCCGCCAAACGCCGCTGGATCGACGCCGCCTACGCCGCTGGCGTGCGCCACATGGAGGTTGCTTCGTTCGTACCGCCACGCTTGCTGCCGCAAATGGCCGATGCCCGCGAGGTGGTGGCCCACGCCCTCACATACCCGGGCCTGCAGGTAACCGTGTTGGCCCCGAACCTGCGCGGCGCCAGGGACGCACTTGAGTCTGGCGCCCATCGCATCGTCGCCCCGGTATCGGTCAGCATGGCGCACAGCCTGGCCAACGTGCGCCGCACGCCCATGGAAATGGTCGAGGAACTGGGGCGCATGTGCCAAGTGCGTACTGAAATGGGCCTGCATGAGGTGCAGGTCATTGCCGGCATGTCGGTCGCTTTTGGCTGCACGCGCCAGGGTGAGGTGCCGCTGGCCGACCTTTGCGCACTGACCCGCCAGGTGATCGAAGCCGGTTGCGACCTTGTCTCGCTGGGTGACACCACTGGCTACGCCAACCCGGGCCAGGTGGCAACGGTGCTCCAGGCGGTGCGGGCGATTGCCGGTGACCGCCTCAAGGCCGCGCACTTCCATGACACCCGTGGCCTCGCCCTGGCCAACAGCCTGGTCGCTGTACAGCAGGGTATTCGCGAGCTGGACGCCTCCCTGGCTGGCCTGGGGGGCTGCCCGTTCGCCCCGGGCGCGTCGGGCAATACCGTCACCGAAGACTTGGTGTTCATGCTGCAGAGCATGGGCTACGCCACCGGTATCAACCTGCCTGCACTGATCGAGTCGCGCCAGGTGCTGAGCGAGGCGCTGCCGGGCGAGCCTCTTTACGGCTGCATCGCCCGCGCCGGTTTACCGCTGAACTTCGCCGACGCTGCCGGCCACGCCTGACCTGCCTGAACGAGGAATACCACGATGTCCAGACTTCCCTTGGACGGCATCCGTGTCGTCGAAATTTCCCACATGGTGATGGGCCCGACCTGCGGGATGATCCTCGGCGACCTTGGCGCCGAAGTGATCAAGATCGAACCTGTGCGCGGCGACGGCACGCGCCGGCTGCTGGGCGCGGGGGCGGGCTTCTTCCGCACCTTCAACCGTAACAAGCAATGCATCGCGGTGGATGTCGAATCGGCCGAGGGCCGCGAGGCCGTGCTGCAACTGATCGACACTGCCGACGTGTTTATCGAAAACTTCAAACCTGGTCGGATGCACAAGCTGGGCCTGGGCTACGCCGCGCTGCGCCAGCGCAACCCGCGGCTGATCTATGCCTCGCACAAAGGCTTTCTCAGCGGGCCCTATGACAACCGCCTGGCGCTGGACGAGGTGGTGCAGATGATGGCCGGCCTGGCCTACATGACCGGGCCGGTGGGCCGCCCGTTGCGTGCGGGCAGCTCGGTGAACGACATCATGGGCGGCATGTTCGGCGCCATTGGCGTACTGGCGGCGCTCAACGACCGCCACACCACCGGCAGCGGCCGCGAGGTGCAAAGTGCCCTGTACGAGAACTGCGTGTTGCTGGCCGCCCAGCACATGCAGCAGTACGTAGTCACCGGCGAGGCTGCAGCGCCGATGCCAAACCGCATCAGTGCCTGGGCGATCTATGACGTGTTCACCTTCGCCGGTGGCGAGCAGATGTTTGTCGCCGCCACCGGCGAAGGGCAGTGGCATGCGCTGTGCCAGGTGCTGGGGCAGACCGCCTTGCTCGATGACCCGACACTGGCCAGCAACAACGACCGTGTGTTGCAACGGCCACGGCTGCTGGCGCACCTGGCCGAGGTGTTCGCGCCACTGGATGCGGGGCAACTGGCGCTGCAGCTGGAGGCCAACGGCATCCCGTTTGCGCCGATCCGCCGCCCGGAAGAGTTGTTCGACGACCCCCACCTGCAGCAGAGCGGCGGTATGGCCGACCTGCAACTGGAAGACGGCAGCCACACACCCATGCCGTTGCTGCCGCTGTCACTGGACGGGCAGCGCCTACAGCCGCGCCGTGCGATAGCACGGATTGGCGAGCACACCCGCCAGGTGATGCGTGAACTGGGTTACAGCGATGCGCACATTGCCGAGCTGTGCGCGGCCGGCGTGCTGAAAACCGACGACGCAGCTTGAGGAGGGTTTGAGATGGCGATTTACCAATACGACACCCTGGCCCCCAACCTGCACCCGGAAGCGTACGTGGCAGAGGATGCCACCGTGATCGGCGACGTAACCCTCGAACAAGGCGTCAGCGTATGGCCGCAGGCCGTGCTAAGGGGCGACAACGAACCGATCCGCATCGGCCAGCGCAGCAATGTGCAGGAAGGCGCAGTGCTGCATGCCGACCCCGGCTTTGCGTTGACGGTGGGGCAGGGCGTCACCATCGGCCACCAGGCCATGCTGCACGGCTGCACCATCGGTGATGGCGCGCTGATCGGCATCCAGGCGGTGGTGCTCAACGGCGCGGTCATCGGCAACAACTGCCTGGTCGGGGCTGGCGCCATCGTCACCGAAGGCAAGGTGTTCCCCGATAACTCGCTGATCCTGGGTGCGCCTGCCAAGCTGGTGCGCGAACTGACGGCCGAAGCCATCGCCAGCATGCAGCGCAACGCCGTCGAGTACGTCGCAAAAGGCCAGAGCTTCAAGGAAAAACTGATCCGTATCCGCTGAAAACCCGCTGGCGACGCCCATGAAGGCGTCGCTGCTCTCCAATAATTACAAGAATGGAGATCCACCATGGTTGCCATGACCGGCGAACTGGCGCGTGAGCGCAACGACAGCCACATCAATGAACTGCTGCTGTACCGCCGCGTGGCCTGGCGCATCATGCCGCTGGCCATCATCTGCTTCCTGTTTTCGTACTTCGACCGCATCAACATCAGTTTCGCAAAAGCCCAGATGCAGCAGGAACTGGGCCTCAGCGACGCCGCCTACGGCCTGGCCGCGAGCATGTTCTTCGTGGGATATGTACTGTTCGAAGTACCTAGCAGTCTGGGCCTGAAGCGCTACGGGGCACCGGCCTGGATCTGCCGGATCATGGTGTCGTGGGGCCTGGCGACGGCGACGCTGGTATTTGCCTATACCCAGTACACCCTGTATTTCCTGCGCTTTCTGATCGGGGTGATGGAGGCCGGCTTCGGCCCGGCGATTCTTTTCTACCTCGCATGCTGGTTCCCGCGCAAGCACCTGGCGAAGATGAATGGCCTGTGGTTTCTGGCCGTGCCGCTGGCCGGTGCGGTGGGTGGCCCGGCAGCAGGTGTCTTGTTGGGGACCATGGATGGTGTGCTAGGCCTTGCCGGTTGGCACTGGCTGTTCCTGATGTCCGGTTTGCCCTGCGTGGTGCTGGGCCTGCTAGTGCTGTGGAAGCTGGACCGGGACATCGAAGCGGCAAAATGGCTGAGCCGTGAGGAGAAGGACCTGCTGGCGGAAAACCTGGCCCAGGACAAACGCGCCGAAAAGCCGGTTCTCGGCTCGATCTGGCGGGTGTTGCTGACCCGTGAAGTGGCGATCATGGCGTTCATCTACTACGTGATCAAAACCGCGTCCTATGGCCTTAACTTCTGGATGCCGCACCTGATCAAGTCATCAGGTGTGCAGGACATGCTCTGGGTGGGTGTGCTGTCGGCATTGCCGTACGCGGTGGCCTGCATCGGCATGGTGCTGCTGACCCGTCGCTCCGACCGTACCGGCGAGCGCAAGCGCTACCTGGTGTACTGCCTGCTGGCGGCAGCTGTGGGCTACCTGCTGGCGTGCCTGTATTCCGACTCGTCGCTGGCGATGATGGCCGCGCTGGTGCTGGCCACCGCAGGTACGTTCATCGCCATCCCGATCTTCTGGACCATTCCACAGTCGACCTTCTCGGGCCTGGCAATTGCCACCGGTACTGCGGCGATCAACTCGGTCGGGCAGCTAAGCGGCATCGTCGCACCGGTGATGGTGGGCAAGATCAATGACCTCACCGGCAGCGACTCCATGGGCATGCTGTCCATCGCCCCGCTGATCCTGATCGCCTGCCTGGTGGTGATGCGCTACGTGCGCAACCCCCGAAGCTGATTGGCGCTGAGTCTTCAAACAACAACAAGAACCAGGCACACCCATGATCAATCTTTCCCGGCGAGCATCGCTGATGCTCGGGGCGCTTTGCTGCGCCTGTCAAAACGCGCAGGCCGGCTTCATCGATGACGCCAGCGGCAGCATGGAACTGCGCAATTTCTATTTCGACCGCGACTTTCACGGTGACAGCGCCACGCAATCGCGGCGCGGTGAATGGGCCCAGGGCTTCATGCTGCGCCTGCAGTCTGGCTACACCGACGGCGTGGTCGGCTTTGGCCTGGACGCAGCCGGCATGCTGGGGCTCAAGCTGGATTCCTCACCCGATCGCAGCGGCACCGGCCTGTTGCCGCGAGGCAGCGACAAACGCGCCGCGGACGACTATGCCAAGGCGGTGGCCACCTTCAAGGCCAGGCTGGCGCAGAGCGAGTTGAAAGTCGGCGGCCTGAGCCCGCAACTGCCCTTGCTGGCGTCCAACAACAGCCGCTTGTTCCCCCAGTGGTTCAACGGTGCGCAACTGGTGAGCAAGGACCTGGACCGGTTTACGTTCACCCTGCTGCAGGTGGATGCCACCAAGTTGCGTGACTCCACCAACTATGAGGACCTGACCGCCATGGCGCAGCAAGGGGCCTACTCGGCGACGGTAACCAGTGACCGGCTTTACTACGGCGGTGTCGATTACCAGCCGCTGAACAACCTGACCCTCAGCCTTCACACCAGCACGCTCGAAGACCTGTTCCGGCGTGATTTTGCCGGGTTCAAGTTCAAGACGCGCCTAGGGCCCGGGGATGTGTTTACCGAGTGGCGCTGGTTCAACGCACGCGAGCAGGGCCGGGCTTTGCTGGGTGAAGTCGACAACCAGACCCTCAGTACCAACTTCGGGTACAGCGTTCAAGGCCATACGTTCAGCGGTGGCTACCAGAAATTGCGCGGCGATACGGCATATGCCTACGTGGGTGGCACCGATACCTACCTGTTCAGCGAACAGCAGGTCAGCACCTTTGCCCTGGCCAATGAACGGGCGTGGATGCTGCGATACGACTACAACTTCGCTGCGCTGGGTATCCCAGGGCTCACGTTCAATGTGCGCTATGTGAAGGGCGACCATGTGGACCCGCAGCGCATCGCCAGCGCCAAGGGCAGGGCGCTGGCGGCTGGCGACGGAGAAGGGCGGGAGTGGGAGCGGACCACGGACATCACCTATGTGGTGCAGTCGGGGGCGCTCCGGAATGTGTCGCTGCGTTGGCGCAATGCGAGCATGCGCTCGAATTTTGCCGATGCAGCGGATGAGAACCGCGTGATCGTGGGGTACACGGTCGAATTCTGAATGCAGACACAATCATTCTGTGGGTGCAGCCGGTTCCTCTTTCGACCTGGATCTGCGCGGTTTTCGTGGTTTTTTCTCAGGCCGTTTGCCGGGTTTGAGCTGCCAGCGGTAGGCATTGGCGAGCAGGCGCTCCTGGATTGCGGGTGGGTAGTCGCTGAGGGTGGTCACGGGTGGTACGGGCTTGCCGGGCAAGCCGGCCTCGCGGATTACTTTCGGCCAGCGCGGTCGCCAGCACAGCAGCAGGCTGAGCCAGTGGCCGGTGCCAACAATGACGAAAGCGGGCCAGACGAACAGCAGGATAACTTTGAACAACCAGCTGCTTTTGCGGAAGAAACGCCCAAGCCCCTCGAACTGGGCGCTGAAGGCCTGGATGGGTGATGGTAGTTGTGTGCTCAGGCGGGGGCGGGGGACGGCGTGTGGGCCTTCTTCCATGTAGCGGCGGATGAACTCCCACTCGTCACGGAGTTCGCTGCCGCCTTGGCCTTGTTTGCCGAGTAGGGCCATTTCCATGTGGGGGAGGCCGGTGCGGCTGGGGTGCCAGACTAGCCCTAGTCGCATGCCCACGCTGAGTGGGTCATCTTCTGGGTCGATGGCTGTGCTTCCGGTTGTTTTCCACGGGAAAGTGACGATGCCGCCGCAGTATTTCGGTCGATGTAGGTGAACTTGTTGGGTTACTCGATTGAAACGAATGAGCAAGTGACGGCTAGTCAGCATTTCTAGTCGGGTTAGGTGAATTCCATATTTTGAATAGAGATACAGTGACGTCGAGGTGACCGAGAGCATTATAAGTGTCGTAAGAATCGTGATTACGGACCGCCCCTCAGGGTCTGTGATGTCCATCCAGATAAACCCGGTGGTGATGTAAAGTCCAACAGCAACGGCCGGGGCGATGGCTCCGAGCGTTGCGAGCGTAATCAGCCCGCGCTTTTCTTCTGAACCACCACAGCGAATGTCTAAGAAGATGTCGTTAAAAGCGAATACAGGGCCTCTTGTGCGTGGGTTTTCACTCACCGGTTGAAAGTGCATTTCTTCAGCCAGCTCGTCCTCATACAAATCCTGACGTTTTTCTTTCGGTGTCAGCTCTGCTTCATAGGCTTTTCGCGCAGCTTCGGATTCAGTAGCCATTTGCCAGAAACCCCATTCGATCAGATACATCACAATACCTCGCTGAATGCGGAGTGCAGGGTCTTCAGTTCTTCTTGTTCTTCAAACGGTTTTGAGTTTTTTGCAAGGCGGAAGCTGCTGCGTTTGCACCACTTCTCTAAAGCGTCGTCTTCAAATATGTAAATTATCACTGTCAGGACTAGGCCAATCCAGAAAGCGCCAAGAATAAGGCGGGCAAGTAATAACCGAGCGGCCTGCGTTCCGAGCTTTTTTGCAAGCTCTCTCAAGGACGTGGATAGCATCCTAGCCAGCTTGGTTTTGGCATTATGAGAAAGGTAGTCGAAGAGAGGCTTTGCAACCGCGACTGCTGTTCCTAGCTCTGCTAGCGAAAGGGTTATTGTGGCCATCCCTCTCACAAAATACGTAGCGGCCAAGAGTCTCGAGTTTTTTTGAGCCCGCTGGGTAGCGTCACTCTGGCTGCTATTGAAGTGCTCAACCGAATCAGTGAAGTCCCACCACGCCAGCAGTGAACCTCCGATACCAGCCAATCCCGCCCCCCAGAGCTTCAACCTCCCCAATGTCGCGGCGGCCCCTTTCCCGGTCACACTGTTAGCGCCGTATCGTGTTACCACTTGGTCAACATAGCTGGCTCCAATTTCAAAGCCTGCTGCAGCCGTAGTCATCGCGGCCGCCATGAGTTCAGTCTTGATACGTGTATCACTGTCAGGCAGCTCGCGAGCCTTGAAAGCCATCAGCATGCCTTCGATGAGGCATATCAGGCCGGCAGCACGAACTTTATAGAAGTCACTTTGCTTGTTATCAGCCTGCATTAGCCCTTCTGCCCAGGCCTGATCCAGGTACCGTGCAATCTGGCCACCGCTGCGTTGCGGATTGATTGGCTGCCCACTTCGTGCAGCTTCACTCACGCGTATTTCGACAGCCGTTTCATGTACCGAAGCAAACAACGCCAGGCGTAGACCGTGGTGCATCGCTCGGTCTGCGCTGCTCGGTGCCCCGGTTCTCAGTACCTGTCGCCGAATGACCAGTCCGAACAGCGGGCTTGCCGCATCGAGCATCAGGTTTTCGAAGCCGCCACGCAGCTGGAAGTGCGGGTCGGCGGGGTAACCGGATAGATCCGTTGCGAGTTGAGGATCAGCGCCTGTACGGAACTGTTGGGTTTCCTCGATATCCTCAAGCAGGACTGGCTTTTTCTTGACCGGCACCGGTTTGTCAGTGCCATCGGACAGTCTGGACATCCTTAATCCTCGTCAATTAGCAGGGCAACTCACGCAATGGCCGCGGACTCCCCATGTGATCGGGCGCAAGCAATTTGCGAAAGCCTGAAGACTAACGAGGAATCAATTTCTATGGGAGATTGAAACTTCCTAAAGAGCTGTAGGAAGTTTCGCTACAGATTATTTTTAAAATATTATTCGCAGGCAACGGGTCGGTGCTTTGGTATATGTTGCGGTTGTTTCTGGTGGCTGCTGGTGCCTCTGCTACGAGGGCCACGGCACAGCAGCGGCCAGTAGTGCAAGGCTGTTTTCAGGTGCCAACGCAACGCGTATATATGAAGAACCACCTGTGAACTTGATCGACTGACTACTGCACTTCCTCGTGCTTCGCAAAACGCAGCGATACTGATCGAATCACTGTTCTTGAGGGAGTGCTCTGGTTTCAGCATCACCTTTCACAGATCCATCACGGTTCTGGGATCGACTTTCCCATTTTGCCACTACCAAGGGGGCCAGCGCGTTGCCTAGCACATTCAGTGCAGTAACCGGCATATCCATTAGCCTGTACACGCCCGCGATCAAGGCAACACCCTCTAACGGCAACCCGGCGGCGGTGAGCGTGGCAGTGAGGATGACGAACATGAACCCCGGTACGCCCGCCGCGCCCTTGGAGGTTAGGACCATGATGAAAACAAGCATGATCTGGTCTGCCAGGGCGAGCTCAATATTGTAAACCTGGGCAATAAAGAGTGTCCCTAACCCTGCAAACAAAGAGGCACCATCAAGGTTGAACGAATATCCCAGCGGTATGACAAGCGTGGTGATGTTGCGTGGCACGCCTCTCACTTCGCTCTTGGCCATCAGTTGAGGCATGACCGTCGCGGAGCTGGCGCTACTGAATGCCAGCAATAATTCATCCTTGAAAGCCTTGATGATTTCAAAAATATTTTCGCCGACCAGCTTTGCAATGAAGCCGAGCACCACGATAGCAAAGACTATAACCGCCAGGTATGTCACGCCGATCAGCTTCGCCAGCGGCAGCAGGGCGTGAATACCAAAGCTGGATACTGTTACTGCAATCAGGGCAAAAATACCGATCGGAGAATACGCCATCACCATGTGCGTTACTTTGAACATGGTGTCGGCAACGGCTTGTAATGCACCTACCAAGGGAAGTCGCTTTTGCGGTTCCAGATTAGAAAGCGCAACCCCAAAAATTATCGCAAAAAACAGTACGGAAAGTAGCTTGGCTTCAGCCATCGCCGCGATGATGTTATCAGGGATAATCCCCAGGAGCACATTGCCTAACCCCTGTGAAGCACCCTGCATAGGGGCTTGCACTGTGGTGGTTGCTGCGCTGGAAAAGTCAGCACCAACGCCAGGCTGGAAAATATTACCCACTAATAATCCGAAAACAATTGCCAGGCCGGTAACCGAAAAAAAGTAGACCAAGGCCTTTGTGCCCACTCGCCCGAGAGAACGGCCCCCAGATCCCGCAATCCCCACTACCATACAGGAGAAAACCAGCGGGACGATGATCATTTTCATCAGCTTGATGAAGGCATCGCCCGCCGGCTGAAGGACCTGCGCTACCAACCAGCCTTTTTGATCGGGAAAGTAGTTGAGCAGTAGCCCGACAATAACCCCTGAAAATAAGCCGATTGCAATCTGGGTGATCAAGCTGATCTTTTTTTTCGCAGCCATGGTGTTGAGTCTCTTGTTATTATTTAGATGTATCAAGAAGCGAAGACGGCGGGGAGATTCCTAAAGCCTTTGACTTCAATTGGATTGCCACTCGGATCCAGGAAGAACATCGTACATTGCTCCCCGGGCTCCCCTCTGAACCGAACGACTGGGGGGATCTCAAACACGATGCCTTTGGCCTCTAACCGCTGAGCAAGCGCTAGCCAGCGATCAAGCGGCAGCACCACCCCAATATGGGGCATCAGCACCATGTGCTGGCCCACTTTGCCTGTACGGGTAGTCTTGAATGGTTCACCAAGATGAAGGGAGATCTGATGCCCGAAAAAGTCAAAATCTACCCAGGTGTCAGTACTTCGCCCCTCGATACATCCCAAGTATTCTTTATAGAATTTTCGGGATTCTTCAAGGCTGGTAACATGGTAGGCGATATGGAAAGGATTAAACATGGCGACTCTCCTCAGCAGGGGGAGGAAAGCTTTTCAGAGCGCGCGATTCATGTACACCCACCAATGCTTGGTCTGAGCATAAGGAATCGGTATGGACATCAGAACGCTTGAGGCAGTTATATCTGTCATTGACCACGGGTCAATCGCGAGTGCTGCAAAAAAGTCGAGTGTGTCATCGACGGCCATCAGCTTGCGAATTCAAAGCCTCGAAAAAGAACTGGAGTGCGAGCTTTTCAATCGAGATGCCCATTCGATAAGGCCCAACCAGAGGCTGATTGCAGTGATACAAAAAATTCGTGACATCATACTACAAGCCAATGAATTGAAATTCGATTTGCAACTTGATGGCTTGCGAGGGGACCTTAGTCTTGGCGCTATATCCACCGCGTTAACGGGGATCATACCGTCAGCCATCGAACAGTTTTCGGTATGCGCACCTGACGTGAAGCTGAAGATTACCCCAGGCGATTCAAGGCTCCTGTACGATAAACTTGTCGGTGGCGATCTGGACGCGGCCATTCTCGTTGAGCCACCGTTCAAGCTACCTAAGTCTTTAAGGCTATATTTGCTCCGCTCCGAGCCGCTTGGGCTGCTAAGCGGTACGCCGGTCACCGCAGAAGCAGTTTCATCCGCCCTGCAATCTCAGGCCTTCATACGCTACGACGTCAACTCATGGGGCGGGTCATTGGCTCAACGTTACCTTGATGATCGTGACATTGATGTAAGGGTGGCTTGCGATATCGATTCACTGGAAGCCATTGATTTGCTGGTGTCCTGTGGGCAGGGGGTGTCACTGGTACCTCAGTGGCTCACGATAGGGTCGTTCAGTTCTCACTATATTCCCGTAAGTCAGGATTCCCGTTACAGCCGGAACATCGTATTGGCTTATAGTGAGTCAAATCGTAACTTGCCAGCCCTTCAGCGCCTTCGGGATCTTCTCACCGCCGTTTAGGGAGTGAGTGATGCCTTGGAGCAAGGGTATCAGCTCCATGGTGGGCCTGCGCTCACGTTCAATGGCAAGAATGTAATCGTCGCCCAGGCTGTCATCTGGCCGGGGGCACAGGCGATTTCAGCCTGATCGAGGTTAGCCTTGGGTCTGCGGTGCCTGCGGGATCGAGCGCCGCCCGCGCGGCGCATAGCGAGCTGCGCTTGCTCCTACGTTTGTTTCGGTCCAGTAGCGCCTGTGAGAGGCGCGCGCGACGACACTGTAGGTAGCGGCATATCCGCAGAGAGTGAGACAGATGGAAAAGGCCTTGACCGACCGGCAGTGTCGGGGCGGCTCAGCGGGTTATTGTCAAGCATGAAACCGGTTTCAAAACATTTCTGAACGCGCTAGATTATTCGGCTGTCTTCTTGATGGCCTATCAAGATCACCTCCCACAGAAAATCAGATGGCGCTTATCAAGGCCGCCGCACAGCCGATGAGGATTCGCAATGCCTGAGCATGCCCCAGACAACCCGCGCAGGGACTTTCTGCGCAAGACCTTGACCCTGATCCCCGTGGTTACCGTGGCCAGCACAGGGCTTGGCGTGGGCGCCAGCCAGCTGCTTGCGGCCCCGCAACCGCATCAGCAACCGAACGTGCCGGCCACGCCGCCTGCGGGCAACTATCAACCGACGTTCTTCAGCGCCGAAGAGTGGGCGTTTGTACAAGCTGCGGTATCGCGCATCATCCCGGCCGATGAGCTTGGCCCCGGCGCACTCGAAGCCGGCGCCGCCGAGTTCATCGACCGTCAGATGAACACCCCCTACGCGACTGGCGCGCAGTGGTACATGCAAGGCCCGTTCAACGCCGACGCCGCGCCCGAGCTTGGCTACCAGTTGCAGCTCAGCCCGCAACAAATCTATCGCCTGGGCATCGCGGCCGTGGACGGCTGGTGCAAAGCCAACGGCGGGCAAGTTTTTGCCGCGCAAGATAGCGCTACCCGAGACCGTATTCTCAGCAAGGTCGAAGCAGGAGAACTGGTGTTCGACGCCGTCCCGGCGAAGGTGTTCTTCAGCCTGTTGGTGCAGAACACCCGTGAGGGGTTCTTCTGCGACCCGATTCATGGCGGCAACAAAGGCATGGTCGGCTGGACCCAGATTGGCTTCCCCGGTGCCCGCGCCGACTTCATGGACTGGGTCGAGCGTAACGAGCCTTACCCGTTCCCGGCTGTATCGATCCGCGGCGAGAGGGCCTGAGGCATGGCGACTGTGTTGAACAAAGTGGATGCGGTCATCGTCGGCTTCGGTTGGGCTGGCGCGATCATGGCCAAGGAGCTGACCGAGGCCGGGCTGCACGTGGTGGCCCTGGAGCGGGGGCCGATGCAGGATACCTACCCGGAAGGCAGCTACCCGCAAGTGATCGATGAGCTGACCTACAGCGTGCGCAAGAAGCTGTTCGTGGATGTGTCGAAAGAAACCGTCACTATTCGCCACAGCGTGAATGACGTGGCACTGCCCAATCGCCAGCTCGGTGCGTTCCTGCCGGGCAAGGGCGTGGGCGGTGCGGGCCTGCACTGGTCGGGTGTGCACTTTCGGGTCGACCCGGTGGAGTTGCGCCTGCGCAGCCACTACGAAGAGCGCTACGGGCGTAAGTTCATTCCCGAAGACATGACCATCCAGGACTTTGGCGTCAGTTACGAAGAACTGGAACCGTATTTCGACTTTGCCGAAAAGGTCTTTGGCACCTCTGGCCAGGCGTGGACCGTCAACGGCCAGGTGGTCGGTGAAGGGAAGGGCGGCAACCCCTACGCGCCGGACCGTTCCAACCCGTTCCCGCTGCCCGCGCAGAAGAACGTGGTGTCGGCCAGGCTGTTCGAAAAAGCCGCCACCAGCCTGGGCTACAAACCCTACAACCTCCCATCGGCAAACACCTCCGGGCCTTACACCAACCCGTACGGGGCGCAGATGGGGCCGTGCAACTTCTGTGGTTTCTGCAGCGGCTACGTGTGCTACATGTACTCCAAGGCCTCGCCCAACGTGAACATTCTGCCGGCGCTGCGCCAGGTGCCTAACTTCGAGTTGCGGCCCAATGCCCATGTGCTGCGGGTAAACCTGGACGACAGCAAGCGCAAGGCCACTGGCGTGACCTACATCGATGCGCAGGGGCGCGAGGTGGAGCAGCCGGCGGAGCTGGTGATCCTGGCGGCGTTCCAGTTCAACAACGTGCGCCTGATGCTGCTTTCCGGCATCGGCAAGCCCTATGACCCAGTCAAGAACGAAGGTGTGGTCGGGCGTAACTTCGCCTACCAGAACATGGGCACGGTCAAGGCGTTCTTCGACAAAAACACCTACACCAACAACTTCATCGGCGCAGGTGGCAACGGCATTGCCATCGACGATTTCAATGCCGACAACTTCGACCATGGCCCCCACGGCTTTGTCGGGGGCTCGCCGATGTGGGTGAACCAGGCCGGTAGCCGGCCGATTGCCGGCACCTCCAACCCGCCGGGTACGCCGGCCTGGGGCAGTGCCTGGAAGAAAGCCACGGCCGACTACTACACCCACCAGGTGTCGATGGACGCCCATGGCGCCCACCAGTCCTACCGTGCCAATTACCTGGACCTGGACCCCACCTACCGCGACGCCTACGGCCAGCCGCTGTTGCGCATGACCTTCGACTGGCAGGAAAACGACATCAAGATGAACCAGTTCATGGTCGACAAGCTGAGCAAGATCGCTCAGGCGATGAACCCCAAGGCCATTGCCGTGCTGGGCAAGCAGGTCAAGGACCACTTCAACACCGCCAGCTACCAGACTACCCACCTGAACGGCGGTGCGATCATGGGCACCGACCCCAAGACCAGTGCACTGAACCGCTACCTGCAAAGCTGGGACGTGCATAACGTGTTCGTGCCGGGGGCTTCGGCGTTCCCGCAGGGCTTGGGTTACAACCCGACCGGGCTGGTGGCCGCGCTGACCTATTGGTCGGCACGCGCGATCCGCGAGCAGTACCTGAAAAACCCCGGCCCGCTGGTCCAGGCCTGAGGAGCGATGAGCATGAAGACAATGTTGATCGCAACCCTGCTGCTCGGTGCCACTACGGCCGTACAGGCCGTGGCGAATGACGATCTGCAGGTGCGCCAGGGCGAGTACCTGGCCCGCGCCGGTGATTGTGTGGCCTGCCATACCGCCAAGGGCGGCAAGGCCTTTGCCGGCGGCCTGCCGATGGAAACGCCAATCGGCACGGTGTACTCCACCAACATCACCCCGGCGGCCAGCGGCATCGGCAATTACAGCTTCGAAGACTTCGACCAGGCGGTACGCAAGGGCATTGGCAAGGATGGCAGCACCTTGTACCCGGCCATGCCATACCCGTCGTATGCGCGGGTCAGCGAGCAGGACATGCAGGCGCTGTACGCCTACTTCATGAAGGGTGTGGAGCCGGTCGAGCAGGCGAACCAGGCCACTGACATTCCCTGGCCGCTGAGCATGCGTTGGCCGCTGGCAATCTGGCGTGGTCTGTTTGCGCCCGAGGCCAAGCCCTGGCAGGCATCGGCTGCAGCCGACCCGGTGGTGAACCGTGGTGCTTACCTGGTCGAAGGCCTTGGGCATTGTGGCGCCTGCCATACACCGCGTGCGCTGACCATGCAGGAAAAGGCGCTGAGCCCTGCAGATGGCGAGCAGTTCCTGGCCGGCAGCGCACCGCTGGAAGGCTGGATTGCGAAAAACCTGCGTGGCGATCACAAGGACGGCCTGGGCAGCTGGACCGAAGCGCAGCTGGTTCAGTTTTTGAAGACCGGGCGTAGCGATCGCAGCGCGGTGTTCGGCGGCATGAGCGATGTGGTCGAACACAGCATGCAGCACATGAGTGACGCCGACCTTAGCGCAATCGCCCGTTACCTGAAGACCCTTCCGCCAAGCAATCCGAATGACCAGCCGCACGTCTACGACAAGCAGGTCGCGGATGCGCTGTGGAAGGGCGACGACAGCAAACCCGGGGCGGCGGTGTACATCGACAACTGCGCGGCCTGCCACCGGACCGATGGCCAAGGCTACACCCGCGTGTTCCCCGCGTTGGCTGGCAACCCGGTGGTACAGACCGCAGATGCCACATCGCTGATTCACGTGGTGCTGGCGGGGGGTACGGTGCCGGCGACGCACACCGCGCCCTCGAACTTCACCATGCCGGCATTCGGCTGGCGCCTGAGTGACCAGGAGGTTGCCGAGGTGGTGAACTTCATCAGAAGCAGCTGGGGTAACCAGGGCAGCGTCGTTACGGCGGGTGATGTGAAGTCGCTTCGCTGACCTCTCCAGCTGCACCCTGATCCACTGCGGGAGCGGGCCTACCCGCGAATGCGATGTCGAATCTACCGACGCATTCGCGGGTGAACCCGCTCCCACATTGTTTTTGGGTGAAATTGTATTTGAATCAATTATTTAATTTGCTTATCTAATCTTGAATATCATCTTTGTTTCAACATTGCCGACCAACGGCAGGTTGACGAACTGCCGTAGTTTTGCTGTATTGAAACCGGTTTCATCGCTATCACAATAATCATAAGGACCGCCCATGACCGACGCGCCTGCCCATGCCCGCGAACGTGTCACCATCAGCGAAGTAGCGCGTGTCGCTGGTGTTTCCAAGGCCACCGTCTCCCGTTACATCGGGGGCGATCGCCAATTGCTGGCCGAAGCCACGGCCAAGCGTCTGGAACAGGTCATCGAACGCCTCGGCTACCGCCCCAACCAGATGGCCCGCGGCCTCAAGCGCGGCCAGACGCGACTGATCGGCATGCTGGTGGCCGATATTCTCAACCCCTATTCAGTGGCCGTGATGCATGGTGTGGAAACCGCCTGCCGTCAGCACGGTTACAGCCTTGTGGTGTGCAACACCAACCGCGACGACGAGCAGGAGCGTCACCACCTGGTGGCCCTGCAGAGTTACAACGTCGAAGGGTTGATCGTGAACACGCTCGGGCATCACCCCGGCGAACTGCTCAACCTGCAGCGTGACCTCCCCATGGTGCTGGTCGACCGCCAATTGCCCGAGCTGAATGTCGACTTGGTCGGCCTGGACAATGCCGACGCCGTCGAGCAGGCCCTCGACCACCTGCAGGCCCAGGGCTACCGCGACATCCTGGCGGTCAGCGAACCCCTCGATGGCACCAGCTCACGGCTGGAGCGGGTGCAGGCATTCGGCGCGTCGGTCAGCCGCCGGCCCGGCATGCGCCAGCAGGTACTGGAAATCAGCGCCGGGCTGCAGGGCCAACTGGCTACGTTTCTTGCCAGCCGCGGCCATGGCCCGCAAGCCATCTTCACCTTCAACGGCGTTGCCACCTTGGCGGTGACCCGGGCCCTGCACGAGGCCGGGTGCAATCTGTTCGCCGATGTCGGGCTGATCGCCCTCGACGACCTCGACTGGTACCCCTTGGTCGGCAAAGGCATCACTGCGCTGGCCCAACCCACCGAGCGTATCGGTGTGGCGGCATTCGAAAGCCTGCTCGGTCGCCTGCGCGGCGACAACGGGGCAGCCCGGCGCATCGACTTCAAGGCCAACCTCATCATCCGCGGTTCAACCCAACCCCAGTAAGCAACGGCAGGCCCGCGCCTGCTGCTGCCGACTTAAAATGAAACCGGTTTCATAAGGATAAAAACAATGCACCCGAACCCCGTTTCCATCAGCCTCTCAAGCTACGGTGCCGACTTTGTGCGGCAGCGTGGCCAGGAGCAGTTCCTGGACATGCTGGCGGCCGCTGGCGTCAGCCGAGTGGAATTGCGCGAAGAGTTGTTCGCCAGTGCACCGGACGCGGCTGCACTCGGTGCGGTCATCGCCGCACTGCGCCTGGAGTGCCTGTACTCGACACCTCTTGAACTGTGGACCGCGCAAGGCGTGCCTGACCCGCTACTGGTCCATAAGCTGGAAACTGCCCGGGCGCTTGGCGCTGTAGCGCTGAAGGTTTCCCTGGGGCACTTCGATGCGCACTGCGATGTAACCGCCCTGGCAGCGCTGCTGCCTGCGCAGGGGCCGCTGCTGCTGGTGGAAAACGATCAAACCGCACACGGTGGCAGGATCGAACCGCTGCTGCAGTTCTTCCAGCGTGCCGACACGCTTGGGCTGCGTCTGGGCATGACCTTCGACATCGGCAACTGGCAGTGGCAAGGCGAGCCTGCGCGGCAAGCCGCACGGCAACTGGGCCGTTGGGTGCGCTATGTGCATTGCAAGGCTGTGCAGCACCGGGCCGATGGTCGCCTGGTTGCCATACCGCCCCAAGCGGCGGACCTGCAGGCGTGGGCAGCGCTGATGACCGAGTTCGCCCCCGGCGTGATGCGCGCCGTCGAATACCCCCTGGTTGGCGAAGACTTGCTGGCGGTTACCCGTGCCCAGGTACGCAGCCTGGCTGCATTGGGCGCGAGGGTGGAGGTGGCCCATGCATGAGCATGACGTGCTGTGCTTCGGCGAGACCATGGCCATGTTCGTCGCCGAGCAAACAGGTGACCTGGCCAGTGTCGGTCAGTTCGGCAAACGCATAGCCGGCGCGGACAGCAACGTGGCCATCGGCTTGGCACGCCTGGGCTTCAAGGTGCGCTGGCTGAGCCGGGTAGGCGACGACTCGCTCGGCCGTTTCGTGCTCGACAGCTTGCGCCGCGAAGGCCTTGACTGTTCCGGTGTCGAGGTGGATGCCAGTTACCCGACGGGTTTTCAGCTCAAGGCGCGTTGCGATGATGGCAGCGACCCGGCAGTGGAGTACTTTCGCCGCGGTTCGGCAGCCAGCAGGCTGTCGCCCGTACTGCTGAACCCTGCCTGCCTGCAGGCTCGCCACCTGCACGCCACCGGCATCCCGCTGGCGCTGTCCGACAGCTGCCGTGCGCTGTCCCACGCGCTGGTGGACGCCATGCGCGCAGCCGGGCGCAGCATATCGTTCGACCCCAACCTGCGCCCCTCGCTGTGGCCGGATCAAAACAGCATGGTGCGCGAAACCAATGCTCTGGCGGCCAAGGCCGACTGGGTTTTACCGGGCCTGGAAGAGGGGCGGTTGCTGACCGGCCAGCATACCCCGGCGGACATCGCCGCGTTCTACCTCGACCAAGGGGTGGAACTGGTGGTGATCAAGCTGGGCGATGCCGGCGCCTACTTCCGCAGCGCCAAGGGCGAAGGGCAGGTAGCACCCGTGCCGGTCAGCCGAGTGGTGGACACCGTCGGTGCGGGTGATGCCTTCGCCGTCGGCGTGCTCAGCGCGTTGCTGGAGGGCCGCGCCGTGCCCGCAGCAGTGGCGCGTGGCAACTGGTGCGGCAGCCGCGCCGTGCAGTCGCGCGGCGACATGGAAGGGCTGCCGTTGCGCCACGAGCTGGAGGCCTACTACCTGCGCAGAAGCGCGTGAGCCAGCCAACCCCGAATCACCTGTTGCAACAAAAAAAACAAGCTCAGGAGAACCAAACCATGCAAAGCCAAAGCCTGGCACCTCGCCGCTGGTGGTACATCATCCCGATTGTGTTCGTTACCTACAGCCTGGCGTACCTGGACCGCGCCAATTACGGCTTCGCCGCCGCCTCCGGCATGGCCGAAGACCTGCACATCACCCCGGTGCTGTCTTCGCTGTTGGGTGCGCTGTTCTTTCTCGGTTATTTCTTCTTCCAGGTGCCCGGCGCCATCTACGCCGAAAAGCGCAGCGTGAAGAAGCTGATCTTCGTCTGCCTGATCCTGTGGGGCGGCCTTGCCACGCTCACCGGCATGGTCAGCAACGTCTACATGCTGATAGGTATCCGCTTTCTGCTCGGGGTGGTAGAGGCCGCCGTCATGCCGGCCATGCTGGTGTACCTGTGCCACTGGTTCACCCGTGCCGAGCGCTCGCGTGCCAATACCTTCCTGATGCTCGGCAACCCGGTGACCATCCTGTGGATGTCGGTGGTTTCGGGGTACCTGATCAAGCATTACGACTGGCGCTGGATGTTTATCATCGAAGGCCTGCCTGCCGTGATCTGGGCGTTCTTCTGGTGGCGCCTGGTGGATGATCGCCCGGCCCAGGTGAAGTGGCTGAGCGATCAGGAGAAGGCGGCCCTGGCGCAGGCACTGGCCGCCGAGCAACAGGGTATCAAGCCCGTGAAGAACTACCGCGAGGCGTTCCGCTCGCCGCAGGTGATCATCCTGGCGCTGCAGTACTTCTGCTGGAGCATTGGCGTGTATGGCTTCGTGCTGTGGCTGCCGTCGATTCTCAAGGAGGCCGCGAATGTGGATATCGTGCAGGCCGGCTGGCTGGCCTCGGTGCCGTACCTGGCGGCGGTGCTGGCGATGGTCGGTGTGTCCTGGGCGTCCGACCGCCTGCAAAAGCGAAAGCGCTTCGTCTGGCCACCACTGTTGATTGCCGCCGTGGCGTTCTATGGCTCGTACGCGTTGGGCAGCGAGCATTTCTGGCTGTCGTACGCGTTGCTGGTGGTTGCCGGTGCCTGCATGTACGCACCCTATGGCCCGTTCTTCGCGATCGTGCCCGAGATCCTGCCGGCCAACGTCGCAGGCGGGGCCATGGCGCTGATCAACAGCATGGGCGCGCTGGGCTCGTTCGGCGGCTCGTGGCTGGTGGGTTACCTGAATGGCGCTACGGGCGGGCCAGGGGCCTCTTACCTGTTTATGTGCGGCGCGCTGCTGACCGCAGTGGCACTTACCGCCGCACTCAATACATCCCAGACGAAGCGCGGTAGCTCGCGGCTGGCCATGAACTCATAGGAAAACTGCAATGAAGAAGCGAATCGTGCTGTACAAACGCCTGTCCGACGACTTGATGGCACGCCTGCAAGAGCGCGTCGAGGTGACCTGGGTGGATACCTCCCAGCCCGATGGCCTGGCCCGCCTGCGCGATGCGTTGCCGGGTGCTCACGGGTTGCTGGGGGCCAGCCTGCGCCTGGATGCCAGCCTGCTGGACCTGGCGCCACAGCTGGAAGTGGTGTCCAGCGTTTCGGTGGGCGTGGACAACTACGATGTTGCCGAACTCAGCCGGCGTGGGGTGATGCTGACCAACACACCTGACGTGCTCACCGAAACCACTGCCGACACCGGCTTTGCTTTGATTCTGGCTACAGCCAGGCGGGTGGTGGAGCTGGCGAACTGGGTGCGTGACGGCCATTGGCAGGCCAACCTGGGGCCGGCGCATTTTGGCTGTGACGTGCATGGCAAGACCTTGGGCATCGTTGGCATGGGCCGCATCGGCGAAGCCTTGGCCCGGCGCGCGGCAGCTGGCTTTGGCATGCGTGTGCTGTACCACAGCCAGCGCGCCAAGCCCGAGGTGGAGGCGCGCCATGCGGCACGCCAGTGCAGCCTGGATGAGTTGTTGCAGCAGGCGGATTTCGTTTGCCTGACGGTGCCGCTGAGCGCCAGCACCGAAGGCCTGATCGGCGCACGGGAGCTGGCGTTGATGAAGCCTGAGGCGATCCTGGTGAACATCTCACGCGGGCGCGTGGTGGATGAGCAGGCGCTAGTCGAAGCGTTGCGGGCCAGGCGCATACGCGGCGCGGGGCTGGATGTGTTTGTGCAGGAGCCGCTGTCAGCAGACTCGCCGCTGTTGCAGCTCGATAACGTGGTAGCGACACCGCATATCGGCTCCGCGACCGAGGAAACCCGCCAGGCCATGGCGCGTTGCGCGGTAGACAACCTGCTCAGCGCGCTGGCCGGCGAGCGGCCGGCGAATTTGGTGAATGAGGAGTGCAGGACCTGAGAACAAGGGGCTGCACAGCAGCCCCCGTACAATACAGGTCTATCGGCAGTTACCTGCCTTGCGATAGCCCGCTGCCTGCGCCTCACCCTCGTTAGCGAAGGTAACCTGGTTCTTGGCGGTCACCTGGTTGAAGCCCGGGCAGCCTACAGACAGGTGATAAACGTGGCTGTTGCGGTTGCCAAGCACGGCCCCGACTGACTGGACAGTGGCCAGGCTCGGCTTGGCCTCTGCCTTGCTGGCTTTCACCGGCACCGCTTGCGCCACGCCACTGCCAACTGGCTTGTAGTCAGCCGTCCACTTGCGTTCCCCGCTCACGAACGGGTTGGCGTGCCCCATGATCGCGGCAATGCGCCGGTCGCGCTCTTTCTCCCAGGCCGACACCGGGTGCTGTTTGTCCCAGGCCATCAGCAGCTGTTGCTGCTGGCGCGACATGCTCAGTTGGTAACGGTCGAACATGTAGAACGTGGTACGGGCCACCAGGCCTTTGACTTCATCGCGCGGTTCGGCGGCGCGCTGGACGAAGTCTACCTTGGTGGTGCACTGGCCATACTCGCCGGCATTGCCCGCGACCATGCCGTAGTTGAAGTTGCTGCGGTCGCCGTTGACCTCGCCCACGGCCGGGTAGAGGTTGAACAGGTCGGCTTCCATGGCGCGGAACACCGGGTCGTTGTCCACGCAGTGCTCGCGGCCGCCGTTCTTCCAGCACTGGCGCTGGTTGCCGAAGGTGTAGGCGGGCACGATGTGTTCCCACTCGGTGCGCTCGGCGCGGTTCTGTTGCTTGCGGGTCTGGTAGCCGCACGAAGCCGCATCGATGCGGCCGCCGGACTTGCCCACCCAGGTCCACTTGCAGCCGCAGTACAGGTCGCCCATGGCACTGCTGGCCTGGTCCAGGTACACCTTCTGCTTGGCCACCACCTTGGCCTCGGTGAACGTGGCTGGCGGGTTGGCCAAGGCAGGGAGGGTGAAGGAAAACACTAAGGTTACGGCGTAAAGCAGTGATTTCATGGGAAAAACATATTTCAGATTGGGGCGCGCATTGTAATGCTTTCCCCGTCGCTGGCCAGCTCGCTGAGCCATACCAGCGGTCGGCCCGGGTCGTCGCCGGCCATGCGGTTGAACGTGGCTGAGTCGAGCATATCCCTGACCTGAGCGCCCATGCGCAGCAGCCGCTCGATGAAACCGGCACCGACGTCGCCAGAGTCCTCAAGTGAAACGCCGCTGTGGTTGTGCTGTATTGCCAAGTGGTAATGACTGACCCCGGCGCCATTGCCACTGCCGCCCAGCACCACGGTAAAGCGTGGACCGAGCAGGCTGGCCAGGCGTTGCTGGACCAGGTCGAGCAGTGCGATCGGTACTTCATCGTGGCGCAGTGATGTCGGGAAACAGGGTGTGAACGGAGGCATGAGGGTGTCCTGCTGGGCGGGTTCGGGTGTTGGCCAGCTTAGGCAAGGTGACTGTCAACTTGGGTTAAGCGGGGGTAAAAGCGGGTAATACTCAAACAGGCCCTACGCGGTCCCTGTAGGAGCGGCCTTGTGCCGCGATGGGCTGCGCAGCAGCCCCGGGATTTCAGCGTCATGGCAACAACTTATGGGGCTGCTGCGCAGCCCATCGCGGCACAAGGCCGCTCCTACAGGGGCCGTGCATGGCTGGTGTATCAGAACGTCTGCCCCAGCGAGAACTGGAAGATCTGGGTCTCGGCGTTGTCCGGCTTTTTCAACGGCGCCGCCAGGCTGAAGCTCAGCGGCCCCATCGGGCTGTACCAGGTTACGCCCACCCCGAGCGACACGGCCATCTGTGCCAGGTCGACGCTGCCGCAGCCCTGGGTGGTCGACAGGTAGCAGGTGTCGGCATAAACGTTGCCGACGTCGACGAACAGAGAGCTGCGCAGCTGGCTCTGGTCCTTCACGAACGGCAACGGGAAGAGGTATTCGGCACCGCCGGTCACCAGAATGTTGCCCCCCAGCACATCCGTGTCACGGTCGGAATAGTAAGCCTGGCCCGCGCTGGCGTAGGTGCCGGTGGCCGGGGTATTGCGCGGGCCGAGGGTGCCGTCCTTGAACCCGCGTACCGAGCCCTGGCCCCCCGCGGTGTAGCTTTCATAGAACGGCAAGCCGTCGGTGGACCCGTAGCCATTGCCATAGCCCAGCTCGGTGTGCAGGCGCAGCGAGGTGTTGTTGGTCACCGGCAGGAAGGCCTGGCCGTTGTAGTCCAGTTTGTAGAACGACAGGTCGCTGCCAGGGGTTGTGGCCATCAGCGTGAGGCTTTGCGAGTGGCCACGGGTGGCCAACACGCCTTTGTTGAGGGTGGATTCCGACCAACCGATCGACGCCTTCAGGTTGTTGAAACTCTTGCCCTCACGGGAGATGAAGTCGTAGATCTCGTCGGCGCTATAGGTACCCGGCGAAATGTCGTCATGCTGCAGGGTCAGGCCGTAGGTCAGGCGCGAGGTTTCGTTGATCGGGTAGCCAAAGCTGACCCCGGCGCCGTAGCTGTTGATCGCATAGTACGAAACGCCATCGTCGTAGTAGTCGCTGTAGTCGGTGGTGTTGTAGAACAGGTTGTAGCCCAGGCTGACACCGTCGGCGGTGAAGTAGGGGTCGACGAAGCCGAAGTTGTACTTGGTCTGGTATTCGCTGCGAGTCAGGCCGATGGACACCTTGTTACCGGTACCCAGGAAGTTGCTCTGGCTGATCGAACCACCGAGGATCAGGCCGGCGCTCTGGGCGAAACCGACGCTGGCGGTGATCGAGCCGGAGGCTTGCTCTT